>Ga0307984_1000666_pt1 | contig 14740 bp, 9 predicted proteins | sample EllFjometageno78_FD_203169 | JGI IMG/M metagenome (GOLD analysis project Ga0307984, IMG submission 203169) | Marine microbial communities from Ellis Fjord, Antarctic Ocean - #78 | ecosystem: Environmental > Aquatic > Marine > Unclassified | place: Southern Ocean | collected 2014-10-09
TTTATTGATATCAATGGTGATTCTTCAATCATCGAAACGACGTGTGGTCGTGTTTTATTCAATGAGCATGTTCCATTAGAAGCAGGTTATATCAATGAGCTGTTAACGAAGAAGTCACTTCGTGATATTATTGCTAAAGTATTAGAGACAGTAGGTGTTGCAAGAACAGCTGAGTTTCTAGATGACATCAAACATCTTGGTTTCTACATGGCGTTTAAAGGTGGCCTTTCATTCAACTTGAATGATGTCATTATTCCGCCGGAGAAAGAAAAGCTTGTAACGAAAGCGACAGCTGAAGTTGCTGAGGTTATGGAGAACTACAACATGGGTCTCATCACCAATAACGAGCGTTACAACCAGATCATTGATATTTGGACACACACAAATTCTCGTCTAACAAATATCCTTATGGATAGGCTTGAGACAGACAAGCAAGGGTTTAATTCTATTTACATGATGATGCACTCTGGTGCGCGTGGATCTAAAGAACAAATTAGACAGCTGTCTGGTATGCGTGGTCTTATGGCGAAACCGCAGAAATCTTCTACTACAGGTGGTCAAGACATTATTGAGAATCCAATTCTCTCTAACTTTAAGGAAGGTCTTTCTATCCTAGAGTACTTTATTTCTACGCACGGTGCGCGTAAAGGTCTCGCGGATACAGCTTTGAAAACGGCGGATGCTGGTTACTTGACACGTCGTCTCGTAGATGTGGCTCAAGATGTCATTGTTACGCAAGAGGATTGCGGAACATTACGTGGCGTCATGGTGAGTCCACTTCGTAAAAACGATGAAATTGTTGAGGGAATTTCTGACAGAATAGATGGACGTGTTCCAGCGATTGATGTCTACCATCCTGAAACAGGAGAAGTACTCGCAAAGGAAGGTGATGAAATCACTGCGAAAATTTCTCGTACGATTGAAGCTGCTGGTGTTGATGAAGTTGAAGTACGTTCTGTACTTACCTGTGAGTCTTCTAGAGGTATTTGTGCCAAATGTTACGGTCGAAATCTCGCTGATGCAAGAATGGTTCAGAAAGGAGTCGCAGTGGGTGTTATTGCAGCTCAGTCTATCGGTGAGCCAGGAACACAGCTTACACTTCGTACGTTCCACGTAGGTGGTACAGCGTCAAAAATCTCTGATGAGAATGAGTTGCGCACGAAGTTTGAAGGTGTCGCTGAGATTGAAGATTTACGTACTGTAGATCGTAAAAATGACAACGGTGAAAAGGAAACTGTGATTGTTTCTCGTTCAAGTGAATTTAAAGTTGTTGACCCGAAAACGGGCGTTGCTTTTTCTACAACTATTTTACCATATGGATCTTTGCTTTTTGTAAAGTCTGGAGATAAAATAAAGAAGAACGACTCTGTATGTAAGTGGGACCCATACAACAGTGCCATTGTCTGTGAAGCTTTAGGTACTGTCAAGTTTGAGAATATCGAGGAAGGTTTAACCTACCGTGAAGAACTTGACGAGCAAACTGGCTTCCGTGAGGTTGTTATTACTGAGACAAAGGACAAAAAGAAGAACCCTGCAATTTTAATTGTAGATAAGAAAGGCGAAGCTTTACGTACTTATTCTTTGCCTGTGGGTGCCCACATTATGGTGAAGAATGGCAGTAGTTCAACACTTGGACAGATTCTGTGTAAGATTCCACGTGTTGCTGGTAAGTCAGGTGATATTACTGGAGGTCTTCCAAGGGTAACTGAGCTATTTGAAGCGCGTAACCCATCTAACCCTGCTGTTGTTTCTGAGGTTGATGGAATTGTGACTTATGGTAAGATTAAGAGAGGTAATCGCGAGGTAATCGTTGAATCTCGTGTTGGAGATAAGTACAAGTACATGGTACCTCTTTCTAAGCACATCTTAGTTCAAGACAATGATTTTGTGAGAGCTGGTATGCCTCTTTCTGACGGTGCGATTACACCTAAGGATATCCTTAACATTAAAGGCCCTACTGCTGTTCAAGAATACATTGTGAACGAGATTCAAGATGTTTACCGTCTTCAGGGTGTGAAGATTAATGACAAACACTTTGAGGTTATTGTTCGTCAAATGATGAAGAAGGTCGTGATTGAGGATTCTGGTGACACGAAGTTCTTAGAAAAGCAGAACGCTGAAAAAGCGGATTTCTTGGTTGAGAACAACAGAATATTTGGTATGGTCGTGATTTCTAATGCAGGTGAAAGTGAAGAGCTTTCTGAAGGCCAAATGATCACGGCGCGTCGTCTTCGTGATGAGAACGGATCTTTAAAGCGTAGAGACCTTGCACTTGTTGAAGCGAGAGATGCTATTCCTGCAACTTCTCGTCCTCTTTTACAAGGAATCACACGTGCGTCATTGCAGACAAAATCCTTTATATCTGCGGCATCTTTCCAAGAGACAACGAAAGTCTTGAACGAAGCTGCTGTAAGCGGAAAGCAAGACCACTTATTAGGTCTTAAGGAGAATGTCATTGTAGGACACCTTATTCCTGCTGGAACTGGCTCTAGAGATTTCCAGGACTTAATTGTTGGATCTCAAGATGAATATGATACAGCTTTGAAAGGTTCTGAAACGGATGATGTTGTTGAAGAACCTACGAAGGCGATTGCTGAAGCGTAGATTATTCATTGATATATAAATAAAAAAGGCCTCCCATTTGGGAGGCCTTTTTTGTGCCTTGTATCTGATTAACACATCTGACTAACGTATCTGATTGTCGTGATACGGGTTAATCGCTGTTTCCTTGTTCGATCGCTTTTGCAGCAGCTTTTGCGGGGTCCTCAGAATGACTTGTATTTGGTTTTACACCACAATACCCGAAAAGACATTTTTCTTTAATGATTTGGTCTACAAAAGTGGGGACCATACTCTCCCAATTTTTGTCGCCATTCTTGATCATCTTGAACGCTTCAGTAGAGAATATTGAAAGAACCTCTTCATCATAATCTTCAATATCTATGATTTTCTTATTGAAAGTTAGATAGTTGTAAAGGGGCTTCAAGCGGGGGTGAATCGGTGTGGTGTTGGAATCCCAAAGGTTCCCTGTCTTCGCATCTTTCCATGGATATAGAAGGATCTTTAAGTCACGAGAAAAGAGGATTCCAAATGCTTCTAAAATGCCGCCGTTCAGATTGCGATAGTATTTTTCGTCAAAAATTTCAACGAGTGTAGAAGCTCCCATAATGACACCCATACGTTTTTTCGAGTGACGAGAAAAGAATTCAATAAGCTTGTAGTACTTCTGGTAATTTGAAATAAGGACAGTCTGTCCTATTGAACAAAGAATGTCTGCTCTGTCCAAGAAATCTTGTTCGTCAATATCTCCTTGTGCTTTCAGGTTGTTAAGCGTTATTTCGAATAAAACCTGAATGTTTTCAGGATCAACCTTAGGTTCCTCTTTGAATTTCTTGAGGCCTTTCGCAATCATGTCAATGTTCACTTTCGTCACTGGACGAAAACTACCTCTGATTGCGAGGATGTTCTTTTTATAAAGAATATCTGCAGCTTGTAGATTGCGTCCATCAGGTGAGAAAATGACCGCATCAGTCATGCCATTTTTAACCAGTTGTAAAGAAAGTAGGCGATTGTCTATGTTGGCAAAATCGGGGCCATTCATATGAATCATGTCAATCTCTATCTGACTTCGGTCTAAGTTGTCATAGAGTGACTTCAGTAATTCTTTGGGGTCCTTATAAAAGAAATAACAACCGTAAATTAGATTTGTGCCAAGAATGCCCGTCGTAATCTGTTGTTGTAAAGCATCCGATTCGTGGAGTCTGGCATGTAGAATCACCTCTGATGATTCCTTGCCAGGTTCTGTCTGGAATTTGAGGCCAAACCATCCGTGACCCTGACTTGATTTGTGGAAATTGATTGTTGCAACCGTATTTGCAAACGCAAAGAATTGTTTGGAAGGATGGTTCTCTCTATTGATGCGTTCTTCAATGAGTTGGTACTCATGCTTGAGCATTTTCTCAAGTCTCTGTTTGCAGACATACCGGTCTTTCTTCTCTTTCCCATAAATCGCATCAGAGAAATCTTTGTCGTATGCGCTGATGGCTTTCGCAATCGTTCCAGAAGCTCCGCCAGCTCTGAAAAAATGTCTTACAACTTCCTGACCAGCACCGACTTCGGCAAAAGTCCCGTATATATCTTGATTCAGATTTATTCGAAGCGCTTTCTGCTTTGCAGATAATATGACACGTTCTAAGTCCACTATTGCAAAGGTAAGGTACCTTTGCAGGGTGAATCACATAATTCAACATGATTTAGGTGTTAAAACTATGAAAATTACACTGTTAGGAACTGGTACATCTCAGGGTGTGCCGGTAATAGCTTGTAAATGTGATGTTTGCCTATCTCCTGACCCCAAAGACAAAAGGTTAAGGTCCTCAATTTTGGTGCAAGTAAATGACGTGTCTGTGGTTGTTGATACTGGGCCTGATTTCAGAATGCAGATGCTTAGAAATGATGTGAATCATTTGGATGCGATCGTATATACGCATGAACATAAGGATCATGTGGCTGGTATGGATGATGTGAGGGCGTTCAATCAGAAGCATTCAAAAGCAATGCCGATTTGGGCAAACGAGGCAGTTGAAAGAGCGCTCCGTCGTGATTTCTTTTATGCCTTCGGAGAAAACACACATGGGGGCTTGCCTCAGGTAGATATTCATAGATTAGGTGACCATGAGTTGATTAATGGGTTTGAGATTCAAGGCATGAACTGGACGATTTTGCCAGTCATGCATGCCGCGATGGAAGTGTACGGTTTTCGAGTAGGGGATTTTGCTTACATCACAGATGTAAATCTTATTCCTGACGCAACATTTGCAAAACTCGCAGGCGTAAAAGTTTTGGTCATAAGTGCTTTAAGGAAAACGCATCACCCAAGTCATTATTCACTTGATCAAGTTTTAGATGTGATTGAAAGAGTGGGCTCTGAATCAACTTATTTAACTCACTTAAGTCATCTCATCGGGAGACACGAAGATTTACAATCGCAATTGCCCCAAGGTGTTTATGTGGGATGGGATGGTTGTGTCATTGAAAATGATTGACATGAATAAAATCAAATCAATAATATTGTTGCGATTGATGCAGGGTTTTGGCATGCAGCCCTGGTGGCTGTTGCACTTTGAGGCTTCTGTCATCGCTGGTTTTATGGCTTTCGTAGGCGGCTATCGGAAGGGGGTCGTCATTGGAAACTTGAAAAAAGTATTTGGCAGCGAAAAATCGCACACGCTTTCCCATGGATTTTACAAAAACTTTTGTGACATCACTGTAGAGTCAATGAAGCTGTTTTGTGCAAAGAATCAATCAGTCATTTCAAGAGTAGAATATTCCAAGGAGGGCGTGAACCTTATGAATCGTCTTAAGAATGAGGGGAGACACGTCATTCTTGTAGGCGCTCATATGGCAAATTGGGAAATGTATGCGATGACACTCCCAGGAGCTATAGATCATAAAACAATGGCGTTGTACAAGAAGTTAAGTGACCCAATCATGGATGATGCCATGCGGAAATCTCGACAAAGAATGGGGCTTGAGATGATTGAAATTGAAGAATGTAAGACGTGGATGGACAATCATGTCTTAGATGGAGGAGCACCTGTCGCCGTTGGTTTTGGTTTTGATCAAAGCCCTCAACATCCAAAGAGAGCATGGTGGACCACTTTTCTTGGTGTAGAAACCCCTGTTTATTTCGGTGCCGAACAGTGGGCGCATACATACGATGCGGCTGTGGTCTATGGCGCTGTTCGCAGAACAGGGAGAGGCCGCTACAACGTTGAATTTCGTTTGGTGGAGGAAAATGTGAAAGCACTCAATAAAGGACATGTTATCGACAGATGTTTGGGAGAATTGGAGGAGGAGATCTTGAACGCGCCAAGTGATTGGCTTTGGTCTCACAAAAGATGGAAACATCAGATGCCAGAGGGAATTCAGGTTCAAAAGAGAATGTTTGAGCGTACCTTAGAATCGTGAATAATATTATTAATTCTGATGTGATGCCTCTTGCAGAGCGGATGCGCCCTAAAACTTTAGATCATTATTTGGGCCAAACTCATCTGGTGGGGCCAGGCGCTGTATTGAGAAATGCGGCGGATGTTGGCACTTTGCCTTCGATGATTCTTTGGGGACCTCCAGGGGTAGGAAAGACGACTCTGGCTCGGATTTTAGCGGATAAAGTAGGGTTGCCTTTCCACCAGCTTTCGGCTATAAATAGTGGTGTTAAGGAGGTGAGAGAAGTGATTGCTCGTGCAAAAAGCGGTGGGATGTTCGCAGGGAAATCTATTCTCTTTATTGATGAAATCCATCGGTTCTCGAAATCACAACAGGATAGTTTGTTAGGCGCTGTAGAACAAGGGTGGGTTACTTTAATTGGTGCCACGACTGAAAACCCATCTTTTGAGGTCATCCCTGCTTTACGGTCTCGTTGTCAGATTTATATTCTTGAGCACTTGAGTTTAGAAGAACTGGAGTCCTTAATTAAGCAAGCGATCGAAGAAGATGTTCTTTTAAGTTCTCGAGACATTGTGATTGTCGAGAAGGAAGCATTGATGAGAGCAAGTGGTGGTGATGCGCGAAGATTGTTAAATGTCCTCGAAATGGTCGTTCAGAGTATTCCTTCGGGCACCGTTCAGGTCACGAATGAAATTGTAAAAGATCTTATAGGCTCTACAGCTGCAGGATATGACAAAGGAGGCGAGGCGCATTACGATATCATAAGTGCCTTTATAAAAAGCATACGAGCCAGTGATCCCAATGCAGCTGTTTATTATCTCGCAAGGATGATCGAAGGGGGCGAAGATGCCAAGTTCATTGCACGCAGACTCCTCATAAGCGCTTCGGAAGACATAGGGAATGCAAACCCTACTGCGCTTGTGTTGGCGACTTCTACGTTCCAAGCCGTAGAGAGAATCGGTATGCCAGAGTCTCGTATTTTGCTTTCCCAATGTGTCGTTTATCTCGCTTCTAGTCCCAAAAGCAATGCGTCATACATGGCGATAAAAGATGCGCAAGAGTTGGTGCAAGAAACGGGCGACATACCCGTGCCTCTTCATCTTAGAAATGCGCCTACCTCTCTCATGTCTAAGCTAGGTTATGGCAAGGGCTATGCATACGACCATGATGCTCCTTCAGGATTTAGTGAGCAAGAGTGTATGCCTGTTGGCTTAGAGGGAAAACAGTTGTACAATCCAGCGGACAATCCGCGAGAAAAGTCTATGAGAGTTTACTTGCAGTCACTTTGGAAGAACAAGTATGGGTATTAGTCTTTATTTAGAAGTTCGCCCGCACGATAATGTTCTGTTTTCGTAATCTTTCCTTTTTCACTGTAATAATATCTCGGGCCATTTAGTTTCCCCTCGACGAATTCTCCCTCGCTTGAGACTTGTGTACCTACGAGGACTTGACGTTGCAGGATTTCGCCTGATTCAGTATCGGTAAAGTCCTCAATCACATATCCTCCAAGGTCATACCAAATTCTGAAAGGGCCATCCTTCAGTTTGTTTCTGTATGTGTATTCTTCTTTTGAACGACCATCTGGAAAAGCCTCTTCAAAAGATCCATTAACCTTGATTTCTTTTACTTTATTTCCGTATGAGTAATGCGTTATTTGTTCTAACACCCCATCTTCTTGATATGTTTTCCAAATCAAATTCTCCTTTCCGTCAATATAATTCCCTTCAATTTTCGGCATTCCACTGATATAAAATACTTGAAAATCGCCTTGAAGTTCGTCAGCGATATAGTTGATTCTTTGGCGAACTGTTCCAGTGTCGTAATACGTTGTTTTCAGCCCATCGAGTTTCCCATGAGCAAAACCACCTTCTTCTACCAAAATCCCATCTTTGCTTTTTATCCAGTAGGAACCATTCAGGATGCCTGCGGAGTAGCTTTCTTGTTTGATCTGCTTAGATCCTTCATCATAATACCCCCAACTCCCATCTCTTACTGGTTTTTCTTGGTCATCGATAGAGATATAGAATCCTGAAGATTGAACAGATGAATTTGTTCGATAGTGTATCGCTGAGATTTGGGCTGTCACATTAGCCGCGGATGGGTGTTCGATTTTTGACATAAGTTCTCCGGTCTCAAAGAAATATAGGAACTGACCTTCGGGCTGTCCACTGTTGAACGCTCCCACATAATACAATGATCCATCTGCGTAAACTCTAATCCAGACCCCGTGCTTTTCCCCACCATTGTCAGAGAGGTTGTAATCCATTCCAGCATCACCAGTGGGTTTTGACTCTTTTGCTGTGGGAAGGGCTTGAGTCAGCGCGTTTGTAGAAACAAAGGCGAGTGAAAGTGCGATAATAAATATTTTAAGTTTCATGTCTCTTTATAAGTACAACGAAAGTAGGTACTCTTTTCTTTTTTCCGTAGTCCTTCCCGCTGTACTTTTGCAATCCCAACCAAAATAACTTCTTATGAAAGTAACTGTAGTAGGTGCCGGAAATGTAGGCGCCACTTGTGCAAATGTTCTCGCAACACGTGAGGTATGCAATGAAGTAGTCTTATTAGATATTAAAGAAGGTTTTGCTGAAGGCAAAGCACTCGATATCTGGGAAACTTCTCCGATAAACCTGTACGACACTCGTACCGTGGGTTCAACAAATGACTACACAAAGACCGCAGGGTCTGACGTAGTTGTGATTACATCAGGGCTTCCTCGCAAGCCAGGCATGAGCCGTGATGATTTAATTGCAACAAATGCGGGGATCGTAAAATCTGTCACTGCGCAGATCATGGTTCATAGCCCAGACGCTATTCTTGTGATCGTATCTAATCCGTTAGATGTGATGACTTACTGTGCTTATCTCACAGCTGGGATAGATTCTACCAAAGTCATCGGAATGGCAGGTATTCTTGATACTGCACGTTACCGTTCTTTTCTTGCAGAAGAACTCAACGTGAGTCCCAAGGATATTCAAGCTGTACTTATGGGAGGTCATGGTGACACAATGGTTCCACTTCCACGTTACACCACAGTAGGAGGGATTCCAGTCACTGAAATGATTGATGATGACAAGTTAGAGGCCATTGTGAATCGCACGAAGAAAGGTGGGGGTGAGATTGTAAATCTTCTTGGCACATCAGCTTGGTACGCACCAGGTGCAGCTGCAGCTCAGATGGTTGAGGCTATTGTTAAAGACCAAAGACGTGTATTCCCTGCTTGCGTTTGGATGCAAGGAGAATACGGCATTTCAGACATGTATTTAGGTGTCCCAGTGATCCTTGGGAAAAACGGAATTGAGAAAGTGATTGAGCTGGATCTTAACGAAGGTGAAAGAGCAATGCTTGCGGATAGCGAGAAAGCAGTCCGTGAAGTAAAGGCCATCCTTGATGGAATGAACGTCTAATTTTTATAGCGTTAATTTCTAGTCAAGTTTAACCCAACGAAGAGGAGGTCCCAACAGGCCTCCTTTTTTCGTGCCTGAACGTTCCACTAAAGCTAAAATATATACTCCTCTAGGCCAGTTGTTTGTTGAAATTGAACCATTCAATATCCCCGCGTTGGGAGAAAGTGTCGAAGACTGAAAAATGGTTTGACCCAGTTCATTTCGGACTTCAATTGCAGCTTGGGATTGTGATGTCAATAGGCTTAAAGATGAGGTAAATTCCCAATTCAGGATGTCTTTTCCCGGATTAGGGAACACATTCAGACTCGGGGTTTCATTATTTGTATTGATGTGTGTGACATGGGTAGTGGAAGCGTCAGAAGAGATGTAGCATTTCACGCCACCATTTTGAATTCCGAGGAGACAGTCAACAGCAGAGTCGCCGTTGAGATCTGCGAAAGCAGCCCCTGCTCTGAATCCAGTCCCTCCTGTACCATTTGCAATAACTTCAGTGTTCACCTCTTCAAGTGCGAGTTCATAATCATTGTTTACAAAACCAAACGACTGAACAGTACCCGTTTCGTTTGCCACTAAGACATGGATGCCTAAAGTGTCTTCATAAAGCGCTGGTGTGCTGTAGCCATTGATTCCTAGAATGTTTGTGACGTGTATGTCGCCCCAACTTTCTCCAAAGGCTTCGCTTTCTACGCGACACCACGAATGGTTCAGGTTGTCGCCACAATTGAGGAAGAGCGTTAAAGTTCCGTTTTTCTCACCGACAACGAGGTCAAGTAAATTGTCAGCGTCGATGTCAATAAGCTGTGGTGCTGCGAATTGGCCTACGTCAATGACTTCTTGTTCGCTGTCTGAAATAGACAGTTCGGAAACAACAAATTCGGGCCAGTTTCCTTCTCCTGCATTGTTTTCAAATCGGTGCATTCTCCCCAATTCATCTCCCACGATTAAATCGACATCACCATCTCCGTCAAGATCTCCCAATGCTGGAAAAACACTCTCAATACCATATGTAGAGATATCTACAGTGTCTTGCCATTGATGACTAAATACTGGAGATAAAAGTGTCCCCGTATTTTTAAAAAGCAATATGGATGTGGGGGTGTTATCGACACCTTGATATTGTTCTTTATTCGCTAAGACCAGGTCAAGAAGACCGTCAGAATCGAGATCGATTAAAACGGGATATGAACCACGACCGAGATCAATCATGCCTTCTTGGATGAAGTCATTTTGTATATATTCCCAAGAAGGAGATAAATCTTCGCCTGTATTCTTTAGGTAATGAACACTGGCATCATCATCGGTTTCTAAGTATGTGTTTGGGCTGAAAATGAGATCACGGACCCCATCTTCGTCAATGTCAATATGGTATGAGGCTGGGAATCGTTGGCAACTTAGCGCTTCTGTTCCGCCAGTGAGTAGGGGGAAAGATTGATCTATAAATATGGCGGAGTCCTGCCCATCGACGGCATCTTCCATGCGTATCGCCAATGAAAGAGGAAACGAAACATCCCCTATTATGAGGTCAAGTGGCCCCGAGTTGTCCAATTGTAAACTTGTAATTGACCCTCCGGCATGCATCGCTTCTCTTGGGTCAGCTACATTGAAACTACAGTTAAAATCGTCTCCAATAAAAAGCGCATTGTTTTCTGAGGCTTCCGCAAGCATGCCATAACATCTATTTGTGCATGTCATGTCTAATCCACATTCAGTATCACCAAGAAAACGATACAGTGTGCTTGAGTTTTCTGTAAAGGATATGATGTCAAGATCACCATCTCCATCGTGGTCGAGAATAGCTGGGAGATCTATACCCAAGCAAATGACCGGAAGCATGTCTGGTCCAGCTCCGAAATCATAGGAAGCCATGAGTGGAGTCGCAACGGGTTCGAATTGAGGATTGTTGGGATCTTCGGTCACATTTCGATACACGTAAATCCCGTTCTGGTAGCTTGTGAATATATCAGGACGCCCATCACAATCATAGTCACGTAGGAGGCACCAGTCAACGATCTCAGGCCATCCCTGTACCCACTCAGGTCTGTATTTCCATCCACTGTCTGTTCTTTCAAAAGCGAGGAGTCTTGATCCATCTCTGTCAAATGCAAAAAGATCTTCATCAGAGTCAAAATCAAAGTCTATCGGAGACCATTGAGGTGCAGTTAGTCCACCCACCCATGGGTTCTTTAGTGTATCTCCATCTATGACAACGGGTATGACGCCTTGTTCAAAGTCATGTGACCACTGCGCTGAAATCTCTGGAATGCACAATAGAGATAAAATGATGAGGGTATTTGAAATGCCTAATGACTTGAATGATATTTTCATCGGTAATTATTTGGAAAATTTCGGATAGTAAATCAAATCATCCATACCTATAATACTGCCTAAATTGGTGTTGATGCTCCCTGACCTTACGTGCGCACCATTAAAATGTATGCCATCCCTATTTGTGAGAGCGAATCTTTCGCCTGCATGAACAGTCAAGTGTGTGTTGTCAGCAAACTCTTTATACTCATAGGCAATATCAACAACATGATAGCTTATAAACGCATTCAATAATTCTTCATTTTCAGGACGGAGAAGATATTTATATTCAGGGAAGATGTCAAACGCTTTGTCTACAGGCGCTAAGACTGTAACGCTGTGGCTATGAATATGTTTTGAAATGGCAGACTTGCGCATCAGTGTGGTGAAGATGGGGTATTCGTCCGAAGTTGTGAGGTATTTATAGACACTGCTAAGGTTCTTCTCTTTTACTTGAGCTGTGTTATTCTTTTCGTCCTGACGTCTTTTTAGGAGGCGCATCCCTCTCTTTTCAGCTTCAGATAAATTCTTCAGTCCTTCCGGCGTTTCCGTTTTATCAGTGCTGGGTAAGGGAGTCGCTGTGTCTTTCGAATCTATTGAACTGCATGCGGAAAACAAGATGCATGCACAAAACGATAGGGTAGTAATAATTCTTGTCATTTTGTAAATATAATTCCATTCGATTGAGGTCGTGTATAGGTTGTGAACAAAATTGTAAGGTTATGGTCACAAGAGTACATACCTTTGCAGAAGGAATCTCAATGATTAATTCCTCAACAACATGAAGCACATCGGCAATACCCCTTTTAGGGCCTCGCTAGAAGCTATTGGATTAGAAGGTGTGGCTAGCGCCCACTGGAATCTTCCCCCCTCGAAACTTATTTTACAAACCCTACTTCGTGGTGAAGGAGTCCTTGCCGATTCTGGAGCCCTGTCTGTCAAGACAGGGAAATTCACAGGCCGTTCTCCCAAGGACAGGTTTATCGTAGATGACAGTAAAACCATTTCAAGGGTTTATTGGGGTGAAATCAACCAAAAGATGACGCCATCACATTTCGGAACTCTGATGTCAGATGTTCAGGAATACATGGAAGGCAAAAACGTCTACGTAAGAGATGCCGCTGTAGGCGCTGACCCTGCTACGCGTATCAATGTTCGCGTAGTCACAGAGAAGTCGTGGTCAAATCTATTTGTTCACAATATGTTCTTGAGGTTAGATGCAGAACAAGTTTGGCTTGCTGATCCTGCGTGGCACATCATATGTGCTCCTGGTTACCAGGCTGACCCTGAGCGTCACGGTTGTAGACAGGGCAATGTCAGTGCAATCGATTTTACACGCAAAATTATTATCATTGCTGGGAGTGGCTATACTGGCGAAATCAAGAAGGGAATGTTCTCTGTCATGAATTTCGAATTGCCGGAATTACATAATGTATTGCCGATGCACTGCTCTTCAAACGTCAGTTCTGAGGGCGACGTTGCTGTATTCTTTGGTCTAAGTGGAACAGGAAAAACGACGTTGAGTTCAGATCCCAATCGCAACCTCATTGGAGATGATGAGCACGGATGGTCTGATGATGGTGTCTTTAATATGGAGGGAGGTTGCTATGCAAAAACGATAGATCTAAGCGCTGAGGGCGAACCGCAAATTTTCGATTCAATCAAATACGGTGCGCTGTTAGAGAACATTGGTTTTGAAGACGATGGCGTGACACCCAATTACGAGGATGACTCAATCACCCCAAATACACGTGTTTCTTATCCAGTAGACTTTATTCCCGGCGCTGTAGAAAACGGCATGGGTGGTCATCCAACGGATATTTTCTTTTTGACTTGTGATGCTTTTGGCGTTTTGCCTCCCATCAGTAAGTTAGATCCAAACCAAGCTATGTTCCATTTTATAAGTGGATACACAGCCAAGGTCGCAGGTACGGAGGCAGGAGTGGAGGAACCGCAAACAACTTTTTCAGCTTGTTTCGGAGCGCCTTTCCTTCCACTTGCCCCTACCGATTATGCGCATATGTTAGGTGAACGTATTGAGAGTCACGGTGCCCGAATGTGGTTGGTAAATACGGGTTGGACTGGCGGAGGATATGGAGTAGGTTCTAGAATGAAGCTATCACATACTCGTGCGATGATCACAGCTGCTCTTAATGGTGAGTTACACGATGTTGAGATGCGTACAGATGAGGTGTTTGGGCTAAGTGTCCCCACTTCTTGTCCAGGTGTTCCAGATGAATTGTTAACTCCTCGTGAGACTTGGTCTGACCAAAAAGAATTCGACAGGGTAGCGAATAATTTGGCGAAAAGCTTTGTGGAGAATTTTGCGCAATTTGACGATACTGCAACTGACGCTATGCGTTCTGGAGGTCCTCAGGTTGCTGTGAAAAGTTAAATTAATTTTCATTTATGCGCTCTCTTTATGTCCCAAACCTAAAAGAGGGCCTGTTCAATCTTTCTGAAGACGAAGCGAGTCATGCGGTAAAAGTTTTACGCGCCAAGGTGGGGTATTCTTATACTTTAATGAACGGAAAGGGTGGGTCTGCAGAGGGTGAGATTATTGAGATAACGAAAAATTCCTGTTTGCTAAATGTGGGTGAGATCTCAGTAGAAGAACGTCCATTGTTTGGTTTGACGATGATCGTGGCTCCCACCAAAAAAACGGAACGTTTCGAGTGGTTTCTAGAGAAAGCAACCGAGATCGGAATCGAAAGAATCTATCCGGTTTTTACGTCAAGATCTGAGTTTAAAGTCGAGAAATTTGAGAGGTGGAATAAGATTCTTATTTCAGCCATGAAGCAAAGTAAAAGAAAATGGCTGCCTGAGCTTATGGCTACTGATGAACTAGAGAAGACCATCACTCATGTCAGAAGCGATGTGTCCTGTGATTTTTTCATCGCGCATTGCATGGATGGGATTGCAGTAAAAGAAAAGGTGCATCTACTCAATGCCCTGTCAAAAGGTCAGTCCGCTGTGATAGCGATAGGCCCTGAAGGAGACTTTACATTAGAGGAAGTCACAATGATGGTGGCCCACAAAGGTTCTGAGATCACTCTAGGTGATATGCGCCTAAGAACAGAAAC
>Ga0307984_1000668_pt1 | contig 14733 bp, 10 predicted proteins | sample EllFjometageno78_FD_203169 | JGI IMG/M metagenome (GOLD analysis project Ga0307984, IMG submission 203169) | Marine microbial communities from Ellis Fjord, Antarctic Ocean - #78 | ecosystem: Environmental > Aquatic > Marine > Unclassified | place: Southern Ocean | collected 2014-10-09
TTTAGGTAAATCTGCAGAACCACTTAGAAAGCCATAAAACAGGTTCACTACATCTCTATCGCTATTCGCAGCGACAAGGTTTTGACTATAACGTCCTCCTGAGGCTTTGAATCGAAAGTCTTCGGTAAAATTATATTTTAAGCCCAAACGAGGCTCTATGCTAAGCTCGGACAATGAGCCGTAGTTGTGTAATCTTAAACCCGGTTCTATGAAAATTACAGGCCCCACTTTACGGTAATTAAAATATCCCCCTAACTCGGTAGTACTTTCTTGCTGGTTTAAACTCAGACCTAGTGAATTTGTGTAGTTGAAATCAGTGTCGTAACCAATTAAGTCTATTCCATACTTAAACTCATCCGCCTTTCCAATAAAATAAGTAAAATCAAGTCCACCGTTAAAACCATTAATAGTTGAATTCCTAGGCTGGTCGGGATTCTCAGTACTCTGAATAAAATATCGGCTTTGCGCAAAATCACCTTCTATCAGCGTGGCTGAGGCAGGAGGAATAACCATGAAATTCATGCCGTACCCCCAACTGTCCCATTGAATACCCTTGGCACTATCCAGCATGACAGCGTCACTGAAATTAAACGCTTTAGCCGTTAATTTAGACCCTGACTTGTTCTGCGTAGTAAACTTGCCGTAGAGATCGCTAAAAGTGAATGGCAAACCACCGAACCGGGTCTCCACATATGGATACAAAACAGGAGCTGTCTCTCTCAAATAACTCGTTTTACCACTTACAAATAGACTATTGTTTGCGATCCCGTTTTTGTCCTTTTTACCAAGCGGTGCCTCCAGAAGAAGCTTACTCATAAAAGTAGATGCATAGGCCTTTGCCTTCACCCTAGATCGATTTCCATCACGTGTTGTAATGTCCATAACTGAGCTGTTGCGAGAACCATATTCCGCACCAAATCCAGCCGTGTAAACATTCGCTGACTGAAGTACATCCGTATCAAAAACAGAAAAGAAACCTATGCTATGAAATGGATTATACAAGATCATACCATCCAGCATGACCAAGTTTTGAATAGGGGCTCCACCTCTTATGTAAAGTTGACCACCTTGATCACCGGTACTCACTACACCCGGGAGAACCGAAAGTGCTTTCATTAAATCGGGATCCCCACCAGCAGAAAATGTTTCAATCATTTTAGGATTTAAACTCACCACAGCAGTATTCACCTTCACCTTTCGTTGAGCTCGCTCTACATCGATATTAACCGTGTTGAGCATCTGGCTACTTTCTTTTAAGTATACATTCACGGACGTGGGCTTATTCTTAAAGACCTTAACGTCAATAGTAGTGGTTTCAAACCCTAAAAAGCTTACCGTTATTTGCTGCTTACCATAAGGCACATTCGAAATCTGGAAGTAGCCATCTAAATTCGTTGTAGCACCCGAATTCAATGAGTTTACTAGAATATTTGCAAAAGGGATGGACTCTCCTCCGTCTTTAGCATAAATAAAACCTCGAAGTAATTCACCTTGGGCAAAAGCGCCGTAGGAAACTAACAAAGTCAACAGAAGTATACGTATTCTCATAGTCTAAAATCTTCTCAAAAATAGTGCCTAAAGCGTACACTTAATTAACCATTCTCTCAAATGCTCATAATCTCCTGATTGAGAAGTTATAAGACCCTTACATTTTCGATCAAAGACCAGTAATTCATGGAGCATTTCATGGGCATGAGAAGAGGAATAATGCCGTGAAGCAGCACTAAACTGTTTTAAGAAATAGGGATGAACTTTGAGCGCTGTAGCGATCTGCTTTTCTGCACTGCCCTTCATACTATGATATTGAATCAGGTTGTTCACGAAATTGAATAAGATGCCAGTAATCATTTGAACAGGGTGGTCTTTGGGGTTCTTCGCGAAGAAATGAACAATTTTGAATGCCTTAGCTACGTCACGTTCCGCGATGGCAGCTACCAATTCAAAATTGTTATAATCCTTTGAAATTCCTATATGACGTTCTATATCTTCGGGAGTAACCTGACGGTTTGATCCCATAGCTACATCTAATTTCTGAACCTCATTTTGTAATCTCGATAGATCTGTACCCACTTGCTCCGCCATAGAAGCGACAACCGCTGTGTTAACTTGAAAACCTTTAGCGGAAAGCTGTTTCTCTAACCAAGGTATCACCTGGTAATCACGTAAAGGCGCGCTCTCCAGAAATACCGTATTCGCTTTTATAGCCTTGCCCGCTTTAGACCGCTTGTCCAATTTCTTGTGCATGTGGCCAAAAACCAATAAAGTTGAAGGTTGTGGTTGCTCTAGGTAACCTAGAAGCAAGTCCCAATCGTTTGCTTTAAGATGCTGCGCTTCTTTAACGACTACGACCATACGCTCGCTCATCATCGGAAAGCGTTTGGCTTCCTCAAGCACCTGAAGCATGCTGGTTTCCTTACCATAAAGAATGACCTGATTAAAGCTTCGCTCAGATTCATCCAGAACTTGATGCTCAATGACGTCAATAAGCTGCTGGGTGTAAAACGACTCTTCGCCTGCGAAAAAATAAACGGGTGCATACTTGCCGGATCGCAAATCGCGCAAAATGCCTTCAAAGCTATATTCAGCCATTAGTCGTTGTGATAAGGTTCGTGATTTAGAATAGTAAACGCTCGGTAAAGTTGCTCCAAAAACAACACACGAACGAGTTGATGAGAGGTCGTCATCGAGCTTAAGCTAAGCTTTCCTTCAGCAATACCATGCATTTCAGCACTAAATCCAAATGCTCCACCCACAACAAAGACTAATCTTTTAGGGCCTGAATTCATCCATTTTTGTACCTGGCCAGCAAAATCTCGCGAAGAGTATTGCTTACCTTTTTCGTCTAACAGTATAAGACGATCACCCGGTAAAAAATACTTTTTAAAAGCACGTCCCTCCTCTATTTTAAGCGTATCCGAACTCATTTTACCTCCCCCCTTGACGTCAGGCACAACCACGGTTTCGTACTTGCCGTAATGACGTAAGCGGGATTCAAAAATGGACATTCCATCCGAAATGAATCGTTCAGAAGTTTTACCGATAACTAGAAATACAATCTTCATGAGCTCGACAAAGATGGTAACTTGCGTTGAGACGGACGATTAGAAATCAATTTTTATGAACTCACCTGATTGGATACCTGATTTTTCTGAACTTAATACCGCCTTTGACTTCGCTATCAAAGAGGATATAGGAGATGGCGATCACAGCGCGCTTAGCTGCTTGGACTTAACAAAAAGAGGGACAGCAAAACTTTTAATTAAACAAGAAGGAGTCATCGCTGGCATTGCGTTGGCAAAATATCTCTTCACTTATATTGACCCTACAGCGAAGGTTCAGGTCCTCATTAAAGATGGTTCGCGTGTCCATCCAGGAGACATTGCACTGACTGTTGAAGCAAACGCAGTCAAACTATTACAAGCTGAACGTTTGGTGCTAAACTATACGCAACGTCTATCAGGAGTGGCGACAAGTAGCGCTGAATATTCTAAAATGGTCGCCCACACTTCCACCACCATTCTTGACACTCGAAAGACTACACCAGGTTTACGTGTATTAGAAAAATGGGCGGTTTCACTGGGCGGCGGAGGGAACCATCGCATGGGGCTCTACGATATGATCATGCTTAAAGACAACCATATTGATTTTGCAGGTGGGATAATACCTGCCGTAACTAGCGTTCGAGAATATCTTTCGGATAAACAAAAAAGTCTGAAAATAGAGGTTGAAACTAGAGATCTACAAGAAGTGCGTGAAGCCTTAATTGCTGGAGTGGACAGAATAATGCTGGACAACTTTACCACTGATGATACCAGAATCGCTGTTGCATTAATTGATCGCAGGGCAGAAACTGAAAGTAGTGGAGGAATCACAAAAGACTCTTTGGTCTCCTATGCAGAGTGCGGAGTAGACTATATTAGTGTTGGGGCATTAACCCATCAAATCAAAAGTTTAGACATGAGCCTGAAGGCCATTTGATATCATGGACAATAGATTTAAACGCATCACCAAGACCTTAGAGCGCGTACTGACACGGGTAAAACCACCATTATTTGATGGTCTATCTCTTTGGGATGTACTCAGCTTTTTTACTCGTGGCATCTACGAAGGAGCCATTTCCACTCGTGCTGGTTCTGTGAGTTTTAGCTTTTTTCTAGCGCTTTTCCCTGGAGTCATCTTTATTTTTACACTAGTCGCTTTCTTGCCTCTAGATATCTTTAAAGACGAATTATTCCAAGTGATGTCTGATGTACTGCCACCAAGCACCCAAGACATGACCTTTGAAGCCATACAAGATATCTTAACTATAAAACGCGGTGGATTACTGTCGGTTACCTTTATTGCCGCATTACTCTTCGCTACAAACGGAACGTTAAGTCTAATCTCTAACCTTGGGATCAGCCAAAATGCGGTTGACGTAAAAAACTTCTGGCTACAATATTTTAGCGCATTTTTACTCACTATAGGTCTATCAATTCTCATCATGATTGCGCTCGTAGCGCTGATCTTTACACAAGGATTTACAGGATGGTTGTCGGAATTGGGATACCTATCTGAATACACGACACAAATTATTTACTGGGGTAGATTACTGGTGTTGCTTGTCACCATCTTATTAGGCATCTCTGCGGTGTACAACTATGGACCTGTAAGGAATAGAAATTGGCGCTTTATAAGCCCTGGCAGCATACTTGCAACTCTTTTAATCATACTCTCTTCACAAGGTTTTGGTTTCTACGTAGAGAACTTTTCCACTTACAATAAGTTTTATGGTTCTATCGGAACCTTACTGATCATGCTACTGTGGATTTATATCAATGCGTTTGGTCTTATCATAGGTTTTGAATTAAACGCTAGCATGTCTGGTGCAAGACAAGAACAAGAAAATAATTAACATAGAACCAAAGTCCTTGAAAATAAGAGGTGAGCAATTATCATTAAATAAAAAGGCCTCGAGTAAACTCGAGGCCTTTTTATTTAATGATAGTTGAAACCTAGCGCATCAAACTGAATTGCTGGTATTTTATATACTCAATACCTTCTAAGTCTCTGTATAAGATCTTGGCAACGTAAACTCCTTCATAACAAGTCTTGTCTTCAAACGTGCCGTCCCAGCCAGTATTAACATCCTTACTGTAGAACAGAATATTACCTAGGCGATTGTAAACTTGCATTTCGAAGTAGCTAATTGAATTTACCTTGACCAGGTAATAATCATTCTTAGTATCTCCATTAGGCGTAAACGCAGTGGGAGTAAAGACCGCTGCTACATCCCTTGGGTCTTGAGCTGTATCGCAATCCAGAGCTGTAACAAACACCGTGTCCATAGCTTCGTACTTACAATAGCCCGTTGAAACAAATACAGTGTCATCCGCATTGAATGTTTCTTGAAAATTAGCACCATTTTGGCTTAGGCCACTTGTTGTCAACCAATTCATAGAAAAATTAAAGGTCATCAAGGGACCTCCGGCAGGATCTACCGACGGTGAATTAACACCTGAAGTGATGGTTAATGCACCAGCACAGTCATACCAACCATCTAAAACAGTGAGCTCATTAAAATCGAAGTTCTGTGCCAATGTTGTAAATGACGCTGGGTTTAAATGCGCACTCATATAGGTCTGGATGTCACCACTAGAGCGTGGTTCTGACCAAACTCTAAATTCGTCTATCCCCCCGTTTACATAGGTCGCGTTCCCAGAAAAAGGACTCACACCATAACCTACCGTAGTTGAAACTGTGGTTCCTACATCTCCCACAGCCATATTATCTGTAGTTTCAAACCCACCATCAATATAGATATTCATGGTCGTAGAACCTCTATCCCAAGTCACAGCTACGTGATGCCAGTTTCCATCGTTAATACTTGAAATCGTACCGGTCTGAACGTCAAAAGAACCCGCAGCATCTCGAACACCGAACCCAACGAAGCCCGAGCCGTCAACAAAAACTGCCCAACCAACCCCTGCAGCATTTCGATTGCTTGCTAAATAGGTCAATCCGTTCAATGCGTTCAGTTTTACCCAAAACTCCAAACTGAAGCTTGATGTCCCCAGGTTCGTAGCTGTACTATTAGGAATCTCCAAGTACTGTGAAAACCCATTTAATGACAACGAATTGTTCAGAGGGGTTGATCTTGATGCATTAACATCCACTACGTCCGTAGGACATACTGAAAAGGCATCTTGATCCACAGTAACCGTCATTACTTGGCCTAAAAGAGCTGGCGAAACCGCGGCGAATAAAAAGAGAAGTAATTTCTTCATGTAGCTTTGCTTGTAGTTCAAAAATAACATTAATAATTTATTGTTTGCCTATGGCTCCACTTCTGCATTTTCTCACCATCCCAAGCCCATAATGAAGGCACTGAACGTGAACAATGTCTTGACCACAAACCATAAGTATTCGCACCTGTATGATCAATTACCAAATAATCACCTTCCTGCACGCAAACGTCTATTAGAGCGCCGTGCGCTAAATAATCGCCTGCAAAACACAAAGGTCCTGCAAGATCAAATGCTTCTTTTTCACCTCGATATTCTTCACCACTGTTGTTCCAAACACTAAGCGGAAAAGAACGAGGTTTTGTATAGGCATCACGCATAAAAAAATCGGCACCTAGATGAATGAACAACCTATTTGGCTCAAGTTTGTATTCTATTCGACTCAAAGCGAATCCCGCTTCCGCATGCACCCATTGTCCAAACTCAGTAACTAACGTAAATGAGCATTCCTGAAATACTTCAGTAACCACTGAACCGTAGGCCTTCATTTTCGTTTCATCCTGCATAGATTCAGAAGGTAGACCTCCACCTATGTCAAGTACGCTTATTTTACCTGGTACTCGAGCATTTATCTCGTGAGCTAAATCTCTTAGAGACTCTAGCGCTCCTCGTTGCACTTCTAAGTCCTTCATTTGAGAACCACTATGCATGTGCAACGCTGAAACAGGGTACGACAATGCTGCTTCTATAATCTTCGTGCGCTCGATAACAGCAACACCAAACTTGCTCTCGTTTTTACTGACATCAAACATCTCTGGGGCTCCCGTATGAACCTGAGGATTTACGCGTATTCCAAGTGTACACTGAACCTTTTGAGGAAATCGAGCCAATTCTTCGATAGAATTAACGTTGACCAACATTTGAGGCTCTTGACTCACTAAAGTAATCTCTGCTCTCGTCTTGACGGGAGAGTCAAATACTATTTTTGATCCAGGACATCCCGCCTCTTGTGCCAAACGCACTTCTTCTAATGAGGCTGCCTCCAAACCATAGCCTAATTCCACCAACTGGGCCAAGACCCCCGGATGCGGATTAGTCTTAACCGCAATGGAGTGTTGCACATTGCTCGAGAAACAGGCGCTTAAGTGAGTCAACCGTTCTTTCAGACGAGGTAAGTGAACCAGCATTACACTGGTATCATCCTCACTGAGTAAAGGGATAATTGCTTTTACGGCACGAACTATGTCGTTCGCAGCGATCACCCGAACATTTTTTGTGAAGCTTCCTCGATGACCTCGATGAGCCTGTTGTCATTGTGAAAGTCGATCGCGTCTTTTTCCAAAAATTCACGAACCGCATAAGCTCCAACCGCTAGACGTATGAAACTTTTATTTGCATATTCCACTGGTTGACCAAAAAACACGCGGTCAATACCGTTGTTGAAACCGGCATGGGTTGCTGTAGTGATTGCTTCAAACAACTGCTTGAGTTCTGCATTATTTAGAGCCCTTTCATTCACCCAAACCTGAAAACTGATGATGGACATGTTTGTTAATAATTGATCAGGCATTAGCTTGAAGTATTTAGACGTCTCCAGCCTCGACATCACACCAGTCGCCCACCTTGTAATGGTCTCATCTGTTTGCGAAGTAGACCAGTAACTATAAGCCTCCATTTCGTCCAGTGCGATCTCCCAGCGCAAGCGCAACCCTTTGTTCTCTCGAATTGGCAACTGTTCGCGCATGTTTTCCATGTACCATGGAATATCATAGGCACTGAATAGCGCTCCATAAGGCTTGATCACTGAAGCATCGACTCCCTTAAGCTGCTCACTCCATTTTCGTGGAACCAGCATGGCTGCGCAAAACGGAGGGGCTTGAAAAAACTTAGACCCGGTAAGCATAATCATCACGCCTTTTTCTAAAAGGTCATGTATGAGTTTTGGATCAACACGAAATTGGCATAAATCCACAACCCACATGGTGTTGCTATCAGGATCAATCACATCGAGATCATCCTTTATACCTGATTTTGAACCAAAAACTAAACTCGCTACAACGGCTGCACCTGGAGTCTTGGCAATGATGTCTTTTATTGCTTTTGTGCGATCGAGGATATTTCCTTGATCATCGCGTGCATCTAAATAGTGTACTTCACTAACATTATCAGGATCTACGAAATCTCCTTTTACAATGTTTTCACCAAACTGATTAAAATTGGCATAAAAGCGTGTTTCACTCGCCAACTTGGAGCCAGAACCTAATTCTTCCGGGCAACTGACCACATTAATCACTTTTTTACCAGGATTCAGCATGAACTGAAACAATAATGGATAATAGACCAAATCCGAGCCAGACGGTGCGAAGTAGACATCGAAAGGATCATTGAATTCACTTCCTACCAACTGCTTGATTCGTGTGGCTTGTGTTTCTAATAAGTTGTCATAGCTTAATTCCTCATACTTACCTAGAAATGCCTTTGCCACACCATGAGATCTCTTTGTAAGTAAATTTGCCGTACAAGATCCACGCTGAAGTAGCGACTCATATTTGACAGGGTTCAAATGGTATTTATTTCTACCTGTTGATTCAATAATATGGACACGTTCATCACATCCTTCTGAAAGTACTTTTGAAATTTCGGTTTTGAATATCATGTTCGCTTGACCTTTTTAAATGTATTTCGTTTGGAGAGTGAAAAATACTGCGTATTCAGAGGATAATCAATGATAAGCGCCCCTATTATTCCACAACTTTTGTAGTTTGGAGGTTCAATTCAAACAACGTTATGGATTTCACGAAAATGACACCCTTTTTAAAGACTTGGTTACTACCGATAGTACTATTACTAGGCGTTAACATGGCGTTTCTTAGCCCTTCTTATTTCCAAGGAGATGTCTTAGACCAAGATGATATTAAACTAGGATGGGCAAAGAGTAAAGAAATCAGAGACCATAGAGCCAGCACGGGAGAAGAGCCGTTATGGACAAATGCAATGTTTAGCGGAATGCCCACAGCACAAATATCGACCAAGTACGGAGGGAATATTTTTGAAACTATATCCTCCGTAGTTCGTACAATTGGAGGGAAAAACTCTTCCACCTACATTATTTTCTATTTGATGATTGGAGGATTCATTGGACTCCGAGCATTGGGAGTCAACCATTGGTTAAGCGCTATTGGAGGATTTGCATACGGATATAGCGGTTTCTTTATTATTGGATATGCTGCGGGACATAATGCGAAAGTCAATACGGCTGCATTTATTCCGCTAATGATTATGGCACTACTGCTGCTTCTAGAGAAAAAAAATTGGAAAGCTTTTATATTAATGGCCTTATTCGCAGGGCTCAGTATTCATAGAAATCACTTTCAAATCACGTACTACGCAGGAATATTCATGGCTGTAATTTGGGCTACATATCTCTTTAAGTATGCCAAAGAAAAGGCGTTACCACAATTCGCTAAGTACACGGGACTGCTTGCACTTGCGGGATTGCTTAGTGTTGGACCTAACCTTGCTAACATGTGGTCGACTAAAGTATATACAAACGAAAGCATGCGTGGCGGCATCTCAGAATTGACTACGAAAAATCAGAATCAAGGCGAAGGTGGATTGTCTTTTGACTACGCTATGTCATGGTCTTCAGGTATTTACGAAACAGTAGCGCTAGTTATACCTAATGCAGCTGGAGGAGGTGCAATGGTCAACTATGCAGATATGGGTACGCAAACTTTTGACCAACTCGTTCGTGCGTTTCGACAGCAAGGCATAGGGCCTGATCAAGCAGAGGCTCAAGCATCTCAATACATGGGAGGCGCATTTATGAATTGGACCGGAGATAGTATGGGCAATGGAGCCTATTACGTTGGGGCGAGTATGTTTCTTTTATTCTGTTTAGCCTTCTTCACGGTTGGAGGAGCCACGAGGACGTGGGTTATTATATCAAGCATTTTATTCCTTTTCATGGCCTGGGGCTCTAATTTCGAGTCTTTCAATAGATTCCTATTTGACTACCTACCTCTTTACAATAAATTTCGTGTCCCTTCAATGGCTATGGTCGTTCTGTTTTTCAGCATTCCCTTTTACGGAATCCTGGGGCTCAATGCCTGGTTCGAAATGGACAAATCATCACGCATGAATGCCTTATTAAAGGGAGCTGGCTTGTTTGGTGGATTTGTAGTTCTTTTTGGGTTAATTGCTCCAATGGTCATGGATCTCGAAACCGCAAGAGACACGCAGTTCAGCCAACAAGGATTCGCAATAGATCAGTTATTGAGCGATAGAAGAGGTATCATCACTTCTTCTGCCATGAGGTCTTTATTCGTAGGACTTTTAATGACCGCAGCACTCTGGATGTGGCATTCGGGGAAACTAGGACTGCATCTTGCCATGGCTTCTTTAGCGGCAGTAACATTGGGCGATCTTCTGATCTTCGATCGTGACCAATTAGAAACTGATGACTTCTTAACCAAGCGTAAATGGGAAGCGCAGTATGCGCCAAACAGTGCTAATCAATCCATTTTGATGGACAAGGATCCGCACTTCCGTGTGTGGAACAGCATGACTTCTCTGACTTCTGATAGCTATACCAGTTACCACCATAAAAGTATTGGTGGATATCACGGCGCTAAACTGCAACGCTATCAAGACTTAATTGACAACCAATTGAGCAAGCAAAACATGGCTTGTTTCGACATGCTCAATATGAAATATGTGATCGCCCAAGGAAAAAACGGTCAACCACAAGCACAACGCAACCCCAACGTTTGTGGAAATGCATGGACGGTAAGCAACATAAATTTAGTGGCTGATGCAGATGCTGAAATGAATGCATTATCTGGCTTTGATCCAAAAAAAACGGTGGTTATTGACCAGCGTTACTCTGCCTACTTAGGTAATAATCCCACCCTTTCACCTGGAGACATCCGTCTGACTAATTATGATCCTAAGTTCATGGAATATAGTTACGAGGGAGGGGGAAGTTTTGTTGTATTCTCCGAGATATTTTATCAAGGATCTGGCAATGATTGGCAAGCATATATAGATGGAGAAGCCGTAGAGCATATTCGCGTAAACTACCTTCTTCGTGGCATGAAGGTGTCTGCAGGAAAGCATGATATCGTATTTAAGTTTGCTCCACAATCCTACTACACAGGTAAAAGTGTCAATATAGCGGGATCTGCCCTACTTGTCGCGTTGATGCTTTATTTAGGCTGGAGCACTTACAGAGAAAAGACCCATAAATCGGAGGCTTAAGTCGGTATATATTTTTATCAATCAGATCCGAAAATAGCGTTCAATACCTGTTTTGCTTGTTGATTTCTCTCATAGGGAGCGGTCTTATTTGAAGATATTTTTGGCGCGCCAGTGTCGTGCATTTTAGAGATGAAATTCACGATTCCATCTGTATCACCATAACTGAATACATGACCTGCTTGAGCACTACCAATGATCTTCGCTGCATCCCCTTCAACAGGGCCAAGACCCAAGATTGGGTTACCTCCGCCTAAGTAATCAAATAATTTTCCAGGAACATGTCCGGATGCACTGTCCACTTCTGGGAGTAAAAACAACATCAAATGGCTGTTGACCAAATACGCATTTAAGTCCTTCTTTGGAACATAAGAGATAAATTCCAAATCAACCTGAGTAGATACGCTTTCAAGCTTCATTCTACTGGAATCATCCCAAGATCCAATGATGCGCAATTTTACCGGAAAACCCAATGCATTCAGCGCCTTTACAAAATCGGCTACAGGATATTGCGCTGCTAGGGTACCTGCATAAGTAATGGTAAAGAGCTCTGGTCGCTCTGGTAAGATCGATGAGAAATCTTCTATGTCAAAGCCATTAGTGATGGTATATACTTTCTCAGATGGTGTTGCGCCCTTTGAGATATATAACTTGCTCCAAGACGGACTCACACTGATCAAAGTGTCACAAGTACTAAACACGCTATGTTCAAGTTTTCGTTCGAACCAACGTGTAATGGCAAGCGGGTAAAATTTGCGATAATAATAGATGTCCGTCCAGGGATCTCGGAAGTCTGCTGTCCAATGAATTCCGAAATTTTTCTGCAATCGGCGGCCTATCATCTGAGAACTGTGCGGAGGGGAAGTAGTTACCCAATGCTGGATGTCATACTCCTGAATAAGCTTGGCAGCAGCGGTATAGGCGTGAACATTCCAACCCTTTCGAGCGTCTGGAACAAAGAAATTCCCACGAATAAATCGGGCAATTTTCTGAACAAATGAGACATTAACCTCCTCACCTGAGAATCCACTAAAGGGAACTTGTTTTGTTCCAGTCACCTTTTTGTACGCACTAAACTTCTCAGAGGTAGTCGTGCGAGTAACGTGAATGTTTTCATGTACATCGTCTAACAGGCCCAGGTCTAAAAGAGGATAAGTCGCCTTATCTGCATCTACGGTAACTATATATAACTCCACGTCTTGACGAGCGAGGTACTTGCTTAGTTTAAGCCAGCGCTGGACTCCTGGTCCTCCCGCGGGTGGCCAATAGTACGTTATAATACCTAATTTTCTCATTGGTCTGATTCCTGAGAATCGTCTTTTATCTCCTCGTACTCAACATACTCCCCAACATTATTAGAGACCTTGCTCTTCGAAGGCTGCTCACTATTGAATTTACCTCTAGCACTGGCTTTTCCGCTTCGAGAGGCAGAACCGCCCCCAAAGAACCTGTCGAGCCAACGGAAGATAAAGTATGCTAAAATGGTCATGGCAATAAATCGCAACATGGGGCGGAAATTTTTCTCAAGATAAAAAAGAATCCCGGGGCCACAGGCCCCGGGATTCTTTTCAATGAAATATTATATTTTAATTAACGACTCAGATATAAACTACGTTCGCTGTGTAGCTTTTTAAACACGGGATCTTTTAGATCCTTTATAAAATGGATTTTTTCACCTGTAGACTTCATCTCAGGTCCAAGTTTCTTGTTCACATTCTGGAACTTACTAAAGGAGAACACCGGAATCTTAATGGCGTATCCCTCAAGATTAGGGTCGAAATTAAAATCCTTGACCTTCTTAGTACCTAGCATCACTTTCGTTGCATAGTTAACATAAGGTTCTTTGTAGGCTTTACAAATAAATGGTACGGTACGAGAAGCCCGCGGATTAGCTTCAATGATATATACAATATCGTCCTTAACGGCGAACTGTATATTAATAAGACCTTTAGTTTCTAAGGCTTTCGCAATTTTCACGGTATGCTCCTTGATTTGTTGCATTACCATTGGGCCTAGATTGAACGGAGGTAATACAGCTGAACTATCTCCTGAGTGTATACCACACGGCTCTATGTGCTCCATGATGCCAATAATGTACACATCTTCGCCATCACAGATTGCGTCAGCCTCCGCTTCAATAGCACCGTCCAAGTAATGGTCTAACAAGACTCGATTGCCTTCAAACTCTTTAAACAAGTTCACAACATGATGCTCGAGCTCTACCTTGTTGATGACAATTTTCATTCCCTGTCCACCTAGAACATAGGAAGGTCGCACAAGTATTGGAAAACCAAGCTTATCTGAAATGTCTAAAGCCTCATCCGCTGTTGTTGCAATATCAAATTCAGGATAAGGTATGTTGATCTCCTTCAATAGATTAGAAAATCTACCGCGGTCTTCTGCTAAATCAAGTGCTTCATAAGAAGTTCCAATAACTTCAATATCGTATCTACTCAATTTTTCAGCCAGTTTCAATGCTGTTTGTCCACCCAGTTGAACGATGACACCACGGGGCTTTTCATGCAGAATGATATCATAGATATGCTCCCAAAATACGGGCTCAAAGTAAAGTTTATCTGCCGTATCAAAGTCTGTACTTACCGTCTCAGGATTACAGTTGATCATGATCGTTTCATATCCCTCTTCGCGTGCAGATAGCACTCCATGCACACAGCTATAATCAAACTCGATTCCCTGGCCAATTCTGTTCGGACCAGAACCAAGGACTATGATTTTCTCTCTTTCTGAAACAACGCTTTCATTCTCTACCATTTCCACTCCAAGGGACGTGGTAAAAGGCATTTCAAAAGTGGAGTAGTAATAAGGGGTTTGGGCTGGAAACTCTGCTGCACAGGTGTCTACTAACTTCCATACCCTGTTAATTCCAAGATCAGTACGTTTGGTATGTACCTCACTTTCAAGAGCATTGATCATGTGGGCAATCTGACGATCGGCAAAACCTTTCATCTTTGCTTCTCGCATCAATTCTTTTGGAAGAGATGTTAGGTTGTGTACTTCGATTTTAGCCTGAACTCTAGCTAAGTCCTCAATCTCCATCAAGAACCACATGTCTATTTTCGTGATTTCATGTATGCGACGCAATCCGATACCCATTTGAATAGCGTCATAGATCACAAACAAACGATCTGAAGAGGCGTATTCTAGTTTGTGTAATATGGTGTCCTGATCCGTCAATCCCCTGCCGTCTGCACCCAAACCATTTCGCTTGATCTCTAGTGACTGGGCTGCCTTA
>Ga0307984_1000669_pt1 | contig 14732 bp, 19 predicted proteins | sample EllFjometageno78_FD_203169 | JGI IMG/M metagenome (GOLD analysis project Ga0307984, IMG submission 203169) | Marine microbial communities from Ellis Fjord, Antarctic Ocean - #78 | ecosystem: Environmental > Aquatic > Marine > Unclassified | place: Southern Ocean | collected 2014-10-09
TTACTGTGGTGATGATAATCTTGTCTACTATTGGGCATGGGATACCCAAATGGCTATATATACAGGCGATTGCGGTGAATTAGCCCCTGTGGGATGTAGTGAAGATTTTGATTTTGAAAATGATATGTACTGGCCTGAAGTAGGGTTAGACACCCAAGAGGGAGTCACTTATTATGTGAGAATCGATGGATTCAATTGGACCTACAATGGTTATGAATGGACCGCTGAAGGAGCATTTTGTCTTCAAGCGTTTGATGGAAATATAAATGGCATAAGTCAAGTTACACCTCTTGACGTTAATTTCTACCCCAACCCTTGTCACGGTGACATTACGCTTACCTGGGAAGGAGGAGATGACGTTGCTGACGTTGTTGCATTCGACCAACTCGGAAAAAAGGCTGGAGTATTTCTCAACGTAAGAAAAGGTCAGAGCATCAATCTTAATGTAAGCTCTGGAATATATATCTTAAATATAAGAAGTGACAACCACAGGGGCTCTGTTACAGTGGACGTATTAAGTGAATAATTTTTTCGATTATATCTAAAAAGAAAGCCCTCCATTTTTGGAGGGCTTTTTTATTACAACAATATATAATTTAAATACGAAGGGATTTATCTACCTATTTTTTATCCTTTACTATGATTGTTCTTGAAGATAATATTCCACCTGTGATTCCGGAAATAAGAAAATCTCCAAACGTAAACCTTGAAATGACTTCACAATTTCCATCTGTTGGAGTTTGAACATCTGTTCTACCAATAGGTAATAATCCAAATCCTAACCAGAACTGTTTGCCCTTTGCATATGTGTATTGTTTACCTGGATCTTCCTTGTAAGCACCTACTGTAGTAGAAGTTGTCATACAAGATGATAGAACAAAAGTCAAAGAGACAAGTAGAGTAAATATATTTTTCATAAAAATTAAATTAAGTGGTTTGTACCAAATCTACAATAAAACCTAGGTAAAGAAAAAATTAAAGTTAAAGTAGCATGAAATATTCGAATATAAATAATGTAATTAACTAAGAGAACATCACATAGCTTTGTAAAAAAAAACTCAACATCATGCACGCAATCATACACACTGAAAAAGGAGATCTAAAAGTTGAATTTTTCGAAAAAGACGCTCCCAATACTGTGGCTAATTTCGTAAAACTCGCCAAAGAGGGATTTTACGAGGGGCTTACGTTTCACAGAGTTCTTCCAGATTTTGTAATACAAGGAGGTTGCCCTAAAGGAACTGGTGTTGGAGGACCTGGATACCAAATTGATTGTGAGATAGATGGAGATAACCAGCACCACGATACAGGAGTATTATCAATGGCGCATGCAGGTCGCAATACTGGTGGGTCACAGTTTTTCATCGTTCACTCAAGAACGAATACGGCTCACTTAGATCGCAATCACACGTGCTTTGGCAAAGTAGTCGAAGGGCTAGATGCCATTACCGACATCAACCAAGGTGATACCTTCAGTGTTGAGGTGATTGACTGATTTGTAAAGTCTTCAATTCGAGATACGACAACCTAAATCTTCCAAACCCGACATCAAATGAAAAAGTCTGAAAAAGATTGGGCTGCTAAGCTTACTTCTGAGGAGTTTAAAATATTAAGAGAAAAAGGAACTGAGCCAGCTTTTTCAGGTAAATATGATAAATTATATGACAAGGGAGATTACGTTTGTAAAGGATGTGGTGAAAAACTTTTTGAAGGCGAAAGTAAGTTTGACAGTGGCTGTGGTTGGCCTAGTTTTTCTAAACCTGTTGAAGAAGAGGCGTTAGAAGAAACTCTGGACACTTCAGGAGGGAGAATACGCACTGAAATTACTTGTTCAAAGTGTGACGGACATATGGGGCATGTATTTGATGATGGCCCCACTGATACTGGCAAGCGCTATTGTGTAAATAGTGTAGCAATAGAGTTTAAAAAGAGGGATTAAAATGAAGGAACACCTAAAGGCGATTGCCCTTTGGGGCAGCTTATGTGTCTTAGTATGCGGGGTACTTTATCTGAGTACAAATAGCATAGTAGACACTTTCAATTCCTACAATAAACTTTACTTAGAGTGTGAGAAAGACATCCCACAGGTGCCGTGGATGATCCTGTTTTATGAATCTTATTACCTCTTGATTTTACTGAGTATTGTTCTCGTTAAATCTCCTCTGAGTATACGCTCGTTGAGTATTACTCTGATGGTGAGTTCGGCCATCGCTTGTACGATTTTCTTATTGTTCCCAGGAGAAATGGGGTCCTCAAGAACTGATAATATTCAAGGCTTTGAATCACTTTACGAAGCCCTACATATCATAGACAAGCCACACAATCTTTACCCTTCGTTACACATTACGTTCTCTAGCATATCAGCTTTTTCTCTCTTTAAACAAACCAAACACAAGCTCATCCACGCCCTGTTAATACTGTGGGTGATTTTGATTTCACTGTCGGTCATTCTAACCCATCAACATCACCTGTTCGATATCGCAACAGGGTTTGTTTTGGCGTGGATCACCTTGAAATTTGTGTATCTTAAGCTCGAATTAGCAAACTAAGTGCTTTATAGCGTACATTAAAATTCTGAAACATTTTAACTTTAGATTTTAACTAAAATAGCAAAAAAATGGAATTTATTATTAAAAAAGAAGGCGAGAAATTTAATTATTATTTAGAAAATGTAAACATACCTTACAATGAGATAGGAGGTAAAATGCTAGAATATTCTGCGATATCTAAGAAGAATGCTGCCATAGATAAGAAGAAAAGTGATAGGAGATGTGTTGTAGTAGTAGTCTTAACGATTATTTCTACCATTGCTTTATGGGCAGTTTTAAGTTGGTGGATGATTCTCATTTGGTGGTTTATTTGCTTTTTAATTCTTGGGGCGGTACAAATAGTGACAAAAGTAGTGGGAGTGGGTTTTAAGTTTGAAAAAGCATCTGACAAGAAAAGTTTCGAGAAGTTAAATAATTTATTGAATGAAATAAAGGGATGTACATATAAACTGGGCGAAGATTGTTCTTATATAAGCTATGGAATTGACGGCACCTTTAAGATTGAACCAAGTGTATGGTATTCTAAAATTGATGGAAATAATGCTTTTTTTATGCCGGGTTTTTTGTTTTATAAAAAATTTGAAGCAATAGAGTACACAAATGTTGAAGTTGCAAATGTTGATACCTATGGGAATAATTATCCACTGGTGAATAAAGTTGATGAAGAGCAGGTTATTCTTAACACTTGGAGATACACTAATATAGATGGTTCAAAAAATAATGTCAGAAAGGATAATTTTGAAAAACAGATTATTAAAGCATCACGACTAGAGTTTACTGTAAATAATGATGGAAAGTCCAACATTGAGAGTATTTATTTCTCAAATAGGGAATTAGCAAAGAAGATAATTACGGAATTTAAAGTTGTGTTTCCTGACATACATTATAGAGAAAACTTAATAGAAGGTCGAACAAATCATCAGAGACTTGCTTTTCTATTAATATTAATATCAGGCGGAACGGATGGAGAGGCACCCGATATAAAAGAGTTAGTGTGGCTTTCAAATTTTCTAAAGAAAATAGAAAAGACTTATGAAATGGAAACAACTGTGCCTTTAATAGCCGGACAACTTGCATTATATATGAATTTGAGCAGAGCCGCAGTTGATTCTGGGGGTCCTCGTCTTTTGTTCAATGAAATGGTGGCGTTATTAAATGTATTAAAAAACGAGTATAATCAGGAGCTATGCCAAGAGATATATGATGTAGCTAAAGAGGTCGCTTTTGCTGATGGTATAGTTGATGACGGAGAAAGAATTATGTTGAACCACATGAAAGACATACTAGATGCGTCAGATGCAAAAGGGAAGAGTAGAGTTGGAGCAATTGATGATCTTGGAAAGAAAGATGATATCAACGATTCTCAAAAGCAGTCAAGCTTCTAATTCATTTCTATTAGCACCATAATGATGGAACCTAATCAAGTGTTATTTCTGCTGGTCGAAAAAAGTGCTAAGAGAACCCCTTATTCCTTTATGATTTTGAATGTCTTAATTTTCGTGTTGAGGAAATACACCCCTTTTGAAAGTTGACTTACTTCAATAGACGTACCATTGCCTTCTAAGACAAGCTCACCTTTCAAAGAGAAGAGTTGGTAATCAACAGGTGATGATAGGATTATTTTATCCGTCGTAGGGTTAGGATATACAAGGGTTTCTAATTCTACAACTTCGATTCCGTCAATCTCATCGAGGTTGAATCTCCACAGATCGCTGAGGGTTTCTGAATTACCATTATTATGCTGAAGACCAGAAGTAAAGTAGAGAACGTTCCCTACAATGAAACATCCTGGAGCCCACTTGCTGTGACCAGGATGAACTGGAAGGCTGAACCATGAATTTGTTTCTGGGGTGTACTGCCAAAACTCACCCGTCTCTAAATAAGAGTGGTTTTCACCATCCCCACTGAGAGCGTATCCCTTTCCATTGTATGAGAACTGAGTACCTGCAACGCGTCCTTGAGCTGGGATGCTCGCAACTTGAGTCCATATGTCTGTCTCAGGCTCGTACTTATAGAAATCGTTGTAAATATCGTCTCCGTGACCAAATCCCACATATGCAATATCATCAATAGAAAAGAAGTACGGATGGTGTCTTTTCTCAGCAATAAAGTCAGCCTTTTGTTCCCAAGAATCTGTAGCAAGGTCGTATGCCCACCAGTCGTCTAGATTTCCTGAATCATTACTTCCAAGTCCCATATATATCTTACCTCCTGCTTGTAGCAAGGCAGGATGAAGCCTCCCTTCGCATGGACATGAAGCAAGCTCAGTCCAAGCTTCTGTAGCAGGGTCATATTCCCACAGGTCATCTAATGGACCTAAATCAAAAGTTCCAAAACCGACATACGCCTTTCCGTTGAGCTCAATTCCATAAGCATATCCTCTAGGGTAGCCTGGAAAATTAGGCAACTGTGTCCATGAGTCGGTAGTTGTGTCGTATTTGTAAAAATCTTTAACGTAATATCCTATTTCATTTTGTCCTGCTAACACATATCCGTCAGTTCCAATTGAAAAAGTAATGGGATGGTTTCTCCCTAATCCTGGATAATCTTCGAGTTGTACCCAATCTTGTGCGAAATTGACATGATAGGCAAGAGAGAGAGCAATAAAAAGACATATATTTTTCATAGTATAAATTTTAGGTTTCAAAAAATAAATCAGCGTTTATTCAGCTAGAAGGGCATCGAGTGCTGGACGAATCTCTTCAGAAGAAGGACGGGCAGCATTCAGATTGGATACATTTCCTTCAGCGTCGAATAGCATGAAGCGAGGAATTCCGTTTATGGCGTAATCTTTAGTGATTTGGCTCCATCCATCAGCAAAAATTTGTACTCCTTTCAGATCTTTTTCCTCCATCATATCTAACCAAGCCTGTCTATTTTTCTCTTTATCTACACTTACACCTATAAATGTAACATTCTTGTCGCTGTACTCAGCCTCTAGATCATGCAGGAATGGCATTTCAGCACGACAAGGACCACACCATGTAGCCCAAACATCAACGTATACAACTGATCCTACAAAATCAGAAAGGGAAACATCGTTGCCGTCTTTGTCAGGGTATGTGAAATCAATAGCTGAATCTCCTGGTTGTGGAAGTGCTGCTAGTGCTGCCATGCAAGTGCCCATGTAATCTTTGCGACCTTCAATTCCTTCAATGATTAAATTGTAGAATATAGAATTAGACTCCTTAAAAGACTCTGCCTCAACTAAGAACGGCCTGTAGTATTCCTCGAATAATGAATCAAGAACATCGTCTGTCGATTCAGAACCACTAGGAAAAGCACTATTCTCTTCAGTGATGGATTGCCATGCATAGAATGAACTTTCATCACTTCCTTCATATGAAATAGACTCATCAAATTGTTCAGTATCAATCGTCAATTTAATATCGTCACCAGGTTGAAGATACATCTTTGTGCTTTCCACCCCATGGAAGAAACTTACAGTGGAAGCTGTGTCCCAATCAAACTCAATAGAGAAATTTCCTGTAACAGTATCCAGAACAGTAATATACGTAGAATCTTGAGCGTAAAACTTAATCGTATCACCTATGTGATTTGTCACTACTCCAGAGATTGTTGCCGAAGTGGATTGAGTAGGTTTTTCTGATTTAGGGGCAAAAAACATAAAGTAGCCGAAGAACACTATAACGAGGACAATAGTAACGATTTTAGATAAATTCATACTCGAAAGTTAGATGACAATTCGATCAAATAAATTAAATCTTATATTCTATTATTGATTTATTTTCTATAGGTTCATTTAAGATAACAAATGAATTAATTTTTTTTAACAGCAGAGACAATTTCACTACAATCTGCACTGACGTACTTTTACACACCTCAATTATTGAAATATGTATTTACGAATTTTACACTCCGCTTTTTTATTCTTCATTTCTATGGGAGTTATAGCCCAAACCCCTTGCGTTAATGGAATGGCAGGCCCATACCCTTGTGAGAATATAAATCTACTTTCGTTTGTAGAAAGTGGAGAAATGGGAGGCGGGTCCATGAATGACATCTGGGGTTGGGTAGACCCTTTAGATAGTGCCGAGTATGTCTTACTTGGCAGGAGCAGTGGGACATCATTCCTTGACATCACTGACCCTGTAAACCCCATCTATTTGGGCAATCTTCCTACGGCAACTCTGAACTCGACATGGCGTGATATTAAGGTTTACAACAACTACGCTTTTATCGTTTCTGAGGCTGGGGGACATGGGATGCAGATTTTCGATCTTACAAATCTGAGGGATATTGCATCTCCTCCGCTCTTGTTTGAGGAGGCTGCTCATTATAGCGGATGGGGAAATGCGCACAACATTGTCATTAATGAAAGTACTGGAAGAGCATATGGAGTAGGGACCAATACGTTCAGTGGTGGACTTCACATCGTAGATATCAGCGACCCTTTAAATCCTACTTTAATAGGAGACTTCTCTGAAGATGGATATACGCATGATGCGCAGGTTGTCAATTACGCTGGGCCAGACACAAATTTCCTGGGGAAAGAAATTGCATTTGCTTGTAACGAAAATACCGTCACCATTGTAGATGTAACTGACGCCACTAATACGGGCTTAATCAGCAGCACTGGATATCCTGGCTCATCGTATACGCATCAGGGATGGCTTACAGAAGACCATAGATATTTTTTGAGCAATGACGAGCTCGATGAACAGGGCAGCGGAATAAATACGACAACTTTTATTTGGGACTTGCTAGACCTCAGTTCTCCAGTGATCATAGGAACATTCGTTTCAAGTACATCAGCGATAGACCACAACCTATACACACATAACGGGTATGTGTATCAGTCTAATTACAGAGCCGGATTAAGAATCCTTGACACTGAAAACATAGATGAAGCGATCCTCGAAGAAGTGGCATATTTCGATGTTTACCCTTCTAGTAATTCAGCTCAGTTTGACGGAACTTGGTCTAATTATCCTTACTTCCCTTCTGGAGTAATTGCAGTTTCTCACATCGGAGAAGGTCTGTTTTTATTAGGCCTCTCTGGAGAATTAAGCGACCTGGGATGCACTGACACAGAAGCGTGTAATTATGATTCAAGCGCGCTTGAAGACGATGGCTCATGTGTTGGATTTAATATCTGTGGAGGATGCCTAAACGAAGAACTCTTCTGCATTGGCTGCACGGATATTGCAGCTTGTAATTTCATGGGGGAAGCAACAATTGATGACAGCAGTTGCTTCATCATCTCACCTCCTACTCCTCAAATAATTATGCAGGAGGATGTTGGTGTTGTATTCCAAAATGGACCGGGCACCTTTTGGTATGAAAACGAAACTGCATCTGAACCCATACTCATTAGTGATTCCCTTGTGATGTCTTTTGAACTGTTCCCTCAAACGGTATGGGTGGCGAACAGCAACGGAGAATGGGATGCAGTTGGAGGTGAGGCAGAACCTGACTTCAACAATGGACAATACCACGACAACAATGCATACTGGCTCGAATTTGATGTTTTCGAATCCGTCGTTTTCGAATCTGTAGAAGTCTATTCTGAACAAGGGAATATGCATAGCATACTCATATTAGATACGGATGGGTCTGTCTTTAGTGAAGTATTTCAAGAATTAGATGAAGGTTGGAATGAATTCATCTTGAATGTTGAACTTCCTGCTGGGGAAGGATATGGCTTACGTCCTGGAAATGAATCCCCATATCTATGGCGAGATGCTCCTGACTCAGACCTTAATTACCCTTACGAGATTGGGTCTTTAGCTAGCATCATAAGCACAACGGTTACTAATAACAATCAATACAATTACTACTATTACTTCTACAACTGGCGCATGCATTCTGCTGAACCTTGCATTTCAGAAAGAGTTGAGTTTAACGTGACTTTTGACCCCTCATATAACATTGAACATGTAGATCAAGAAGAGAATCGTACGCTTGTGAAAATTGTTGATCAGCTAGGGAGAGAAGTCAATGAGGTTGTAGGCCAAATTGTATTCTATATCTATGACGACGGGTCTGCAGAGAAGGTGTTTGTCACCAAGTAGAATCCATGGACATTAAGCTTTACAACCCTTTCCGAACATTTGACTTCAGTCCACAAACCTGTTTCTTAAGTGGTCGGCAAGTAGATTCAGAAGATGAAGAAATCTTTGTTTTCCCTGAATGGATTCTGGATCGGTATTCATTAAGAGGCAAAACCTTTAAGATGTTAGAGGGTAGTAACCTTCAGTATCAGGATATGAAAATGCCTTGTCACTCTGACGTGATTAAAAACGCAATCAATCCTCTGGAAAAGGAAATTGAGATAGCTTTTACTGAAGGATATGAAGCAGTCTTAAAAGTTCCTGAAGAACGCTTATTTCAATGGATGGCAAAAATATTCTACGGTGTTTTATACCAAGACATTAGTATTGAAGTAAGGAAGTCTACTGCAAAAGGGAAAGAGTTTGAATTGAATGGATTCTTGAATGAACGGTTAAAAAAACTTCATTTGCTGTTACAATCTCTGGTTGTTCCGATGGATTTTAAAGGACCCAAACTCTGGAGCATTCGGGTGTTTGAAATTAAATATTCTAAAGATGTCTTTCATTATAAAGACGAACTGACAAACCTGAATTTCTCTTTAGGTATGAATGGTTTCGGGATCGTAGCTTGCTTACAAGACAACGGGGCCGTGGGAATTAACCAGCAGGAAATAACAGATTTATTTTTAAATAAAATATTGCATCCCATTCAATTTGAAGAACTTTGTGCAAGATTTATTTATGCGAATTATCTGTTAAATCATTTTGCTGAGTATACTATTCAATCAACAGGAGGGAAAGTAATTGTTGAATCTACTCCATTGATTGGGTCAGCGAATAAATATTTGTTTGACCCATGGGATGACGATATGTTCGCACAAGTGCTGTCGATTTATTGGAAGCCATGGGGTATCACAAAAGATGTAATTGTAACGTTTGGGAATTCTCCAATAAGTTATTTGGAGAACAACGACACATACGCAATAGTAGAACCAGAATCTATCACACTGCCTTATTAAGAAAGAATGTTGTCATGACATTCTCATCAGGAATTTTATATTCCAACATATTTTGAAAAAGTCTCCTCGATTTTTCGAGCCAGTATAAAATCTTTTTCAGTTATACCATCAGCACTGTGGGTATTCAAATTGATGGAAACCTCGTTATACACATTTGACCAGTTGGGATGATGGTCTATTTTTTCAGCTTCGAGAGCAATGGCAGTCATAAAAGAAAAAGCATCAACAAAATTCCTGAATTTAAATTCTTTCATCAAGCAATTATTATCAACCACCCAGGAAGGAAGGGATTCTATCAGCTCTTCAATTTCTGTTTTTTTAAGTGATTGCATCAGATAAACTAATTTAATTTATAGGGAACGATCATCATAAATGGCGGAATGGTAACGTTAAATAATTCCCCGTCAATTTCTCGTTCCATAATATAGACCCCTTCCATCTTCCCCATCTCAGATGAAAGATTACAGCCAGAAACATATTGATAAGACTGACCCGGAATTAAAACGGGTTGCTCTCCAACAACACCTTCACCCATTACTTCACTTTTTATTCCATTTGAATCAAAAATATACCAATGGCGTCTTTTAAGTTGAACAGTATAATCACTTACGTTCGTAATCGTTATGCTGTATACAAAAAAATAGTGAGAAGCAACAGGATGCGATTGTTGTGCATTGTATTGAAGTTCAACGCTAACGTTTATGCCAGCAGTTAATTTCGTGATCATTGACACCTACCTAACATCATTGATTATTCCCAAAACCAACAAGTAGGTCCTTAATATCTTTCAAGATATCATCCGCCATATTTTTAGTTTCACCTTTTAATTCAAAACAGGAATTAATTTGTTCTTTCTTATTCGTATAAGATGTGAAGAATTCTTCAGTAGATTTTAAAGGATTATCCTTGAATTCAAGAATCTCTTCTGCCGACAATCTACTTTCTAAATCTGAAATGATAGGTTGTACAAAGCACTCGCATTTAATTTGATCAATATTATCTCCTTCACAATAGAGTTCTGTGATGCTTTGAAATAAATCTCCTGGACCGTAGTACTGATACGCATAATAGACACCAATTGACAGAATCAAAATTGGCAATACAATTTTAAATATAAATTTTGAAAGTAATTTAAAGACTATCCAGGCTGCTGCAATAGCAATGATGATGATGATGATTTGTTCTAAATCCATGTTTTAATTGTTTTTAGTTAAAAAAAATCCACTTATAATTAATGGAGTTTTTATTTTATATGCGAAAAGACTATGAAAACTTTGGGGAACGAATAGTATTACACCGATACATTTGAATTTATTCACTTATTGTATCGTTTACTAATTCGGTGTTTAAGCCTTCAATAAACCCTTCAATATATTTTACCGTGTTATTGATTGCATCTTTAGTCGTTTCAATAAAATCATCTATCGAATCAGGTGTTTTATAAGATAAATACTCTCCATCTAAAGCGCTAATTCTCATTTCATCCTCTTGTGTAAATAAATCTTCATAGCTCTCTCGATCCTCTCCGCTTATCTCCTGATATTCTTGATCGATGGTATTCCAATCCGCTTTTGAATAATTCTCATGATCCTGCTTTACTTCTTCAACAAAAGATTCAAAATGATTTAAATATGCATCCTTTTGCATAATATTAATTTGTGGCATAGAAAACAACACTAATAGACAGACTAAAAGCGCAATACCGACAATTATAAACAGCTTATTCATTTAAAAAATATTTATTGTAAATATAGCTAAAGTTAAATCAAAAACTACGAACCTATAATACTCCACGAGCAGTGTGTCGGGTACAGAGGTGTTGTTGTTTTTATCAGAATCACTGAACTAAATTAAAGCCTAAGGTTAAAGAGATTCGGTTACCTGTATTGTAATCTGTAGAAGATGACGGGATCAAAATCTCAGTGGCTGTTTCATTGTCCCAAACCCATCCTCCATCTTCTTCATATGTCTTCGCCTTACCAGGTACGAATGATAAATTTACGGGGATATTAAGTGTGCCTGTTGTGAAAGTATATCCTACAGCGAGAACCATACCGATACCCGACAAAGATAAGTTTGGCCCTACGGCACCTTCAAATCCACTCTTAGCTCGCATGCCAAAGAGTGAGGAAACCGAAGGTAAAAACAAACCTCTTTCCATTCCGCCAACTAAAAATACCCACTCTACCAAGCCAGATATATCATCACTTTCAATAAATCTAGTTTCAAGCTGCCAACCATACTGTGTGATTAATGCTGTTGATGAATTTCCCCATCCATCATCCCCTGGAGTCATTAGGTCATTTTGAATAAAATCCGATGCTGAACCGGCAGTTACAACTGTAGCACCAACTCTTGGACCTGAAAGTTTAACAACTTGGGCTTGAGAAATAGAAGCTACAAAAATTAAAGCGACGGATAAAATAATTTTATTCATAATCTAGATTTGTTTTTATATGTGATAATACAAACATAAATGAAAAGGGAATAAATATTATCCCGTGCTGGTTATTTTTTGATGAAAATGGTAATTACATCATCATATTCGTGCTGGAGTAAAACAGTGTTAAATAAAAAATGCAGCCTTGATTACATATAATCAAATTTCAAGAACTGCTTTTATTGAATCATCCACCTGATATATTATTTTGTATCTTCGGATATATAAACGAATCCGTTTCCAAATGCCATCTATAAACTGTGATTTAATCATTAATTTAATCAAGCCCAAATTATCTAAAATCATCGATTCTAATATAGCAGAATTTAGATCCAGCGGGTCTTTTAAAGTAAGACCAGGATATGGATATGATAAGTTTTATTTAGATCGAATTGATGGCTCATATGACATGAGTCTGTATAGTTTAATTCACTATATTATGTATGAGGATGATCTATATGCATTGTTTTTAAATCAAACTCAAATGAAAGATCTTAAAGGTGTAATAAAAAATACACCCGAATCTATTTACAGCCTCGAAGACGGGGATAAAGATCACGATTTCATTAATTATGAAATACTAGATAATGTATACCATCAATTAATCGTTTTTGTTGGACAAAAGTTGATTGATCTGGGTTTTGATGTACGAGAAGACTTTTCTGAATATTTAATACCATAGATATAAACTAAAGAGTCAATAGGAGTACGCATCTTGTAGATATAGAAACTACAATAGAAAAATTACACTCTATTGACTTTGTTCACTTCTTGGACTATTCATAATTATTATATGTAAAGCTTGCATAAATACCGCCTTCTATAAGTTCAAAACTACCAGAATAATAGCCGGAATCTCCACAATTCACAGAAGCACAGGCTTCCCAATCACCCAATAAATTACATAAATCTGTGTAGAATTCTGATGGAAACCCCGTTTGCCCAAAACTAAAACCACAGTCACCTTCTATTACTTTTCCAAAAAACCTAGCAATCGCTCTTGATTTATTTGGTAGCCCATCATCTTGAACTGAAAAATCTCTAGTAGAAAATTCAAAGTTTTTATCTGAAATAAGATATGTCTTCCCTTCATCATCTTTAACAAATAATGCGTCTTCAAACAACTCAACTATTTCACAATACTTCTTTTCAAATTCACATCTTTCCTCATCTGACAAGCTAAGGTGGTAGCCCTTTTCTAGTTCCGCACTACAATATCCCATTTTTTAAAGTGAATATAGTCTATTAATAACCTCCCATTATGTTTACAGGCCTTCTAAGTAATGAGTAATGAGTTGTTGGGATGAAGAGGGGAATAAGATTGATTGCAACTAAACATAGACATATCAGTTCAGGGACTTCTAACCACATTAAGTATGGTTAAACCAACTTCTTTACGTCACCTATGTCACGAATAATAAAGGAAATGTTTCAATTAAAAATAAATTTAAGTAGTAAATAAGCACTGAATTGGAAGATAAATATGTCCACCTCGTTTATATAATAAACTGTTTGCATATAATCTTTTCTGTATGTTCGTAAAAACAAAATTCGATGGAAAAGGAAATTTTTACATTTAGTATCAAACAATCAAACTATGCATCAGTTAAAATTCAAGCAAATAGTTTTGATGAGGCGTTAAAACATCTTAAAGAAGATCCTTATTGGATGGAGTCTTTGATTTGGCAAACAGACTCTTTTAGTGAAATTGAAATAACCGACACGGGTACCTATACAGACGATGGTGAATTTGATATTGATTTAAGTGACACAAGTGAATCTGTTGCTGGTTATGGGAATCTGGTAATAAAAAAACTCCCCGAGGGATCTAATATTAAAGTAACTGATTCAACGGGAGCTAGCTTTCAATTCAAGTTAAATGACGAAGAAATGATAGCTGCTGGAAAGTGCAGTTGGGAGGTTTTTAGTGATGGGATTTCTTTGGGAAAAGGGAGCTATGAGATCTATCCTGGGGAAACCAACCCTCTTTTTGTAAATATTTGATGGGCTTATTTACTCAGAGTTTTCTATTCTCTCTGAAGAAGGTCTTTTGATGAACAGAGGAATTGAACTTATTGCTCGCAGCATCAATGCTTTAGAAGTCGTTAAAAACAAAAACGAGAGACAACCTTTCGATTATCTCCCGTTATGTACACAGGACGACTCAGTTCTCGAACTCTTATACAAAGACTTAGTACAGCTCTACGACTTGAAAGATGTGCTTATACATGAGGGGGTGAGCGATTATGCCACGACACACCATATCAGTCGAGACTCTCAGCGCAATTCTACACTATAGTTAGGGAGTTAAACTATAATAGTTAAGAATAGAATGGCTTATACAACAGGACTCAAATATGGAGGTAGAGAGAAGGGCACACCCAATAGATTAACCAAAGAACTGAGAGCAATTCTCAAGGAAGCCCTTCACAAAGAGCTTGAGAGTATAGGTGAGCGTTTAGAACAGCTTGAGCCTAAGGAACGTCTCGAGGTGTTGATTAAACTCATGCCGTTGTGTTTCCAAGAATGAATGCGATGTCACACTCAGTGGATGAACCGGTTGACTTTTCTGACTGGTAATGTTGGTTTGTGCCTCGTGATGTTGTTTCGTACTTGCCATTATCGATTTCGAGATCAACCGCACAAAATAGAAACTTGACAAAACCGAACACCCCCCCCCTTGTTTCATATCTCTCCCTGCGTTCAGGCA
>Ga0307984_1000670_pt1 | contig 14706 bp, 11 predicted proteins | sample EllFjometageno78_FD_203169 | JGI IMG/M metagenome (GOLD analysis project Ga0307984, IMG submission 203169) | Marine microbial communities from Ellis Fjord, Antarctic Ocean - #78 | ecosystem: Environmental > Aquatic > Marine > Unclassified | place: Southern Ocean | collected 2014-10-09
GCTCTCACTGATAGCGCTCCGTGTCGGATCATTAAATCGGCTGCTTTTGTGAGCGTGCCGCCGGTGTCGCACATGTCGTCGACGATAATCACATCCTTCCCCCTCACTTCTCCAATAATAATCATCTCCGCGACCTCGTTTGCAATTTTTCGTTGCTTATAGCATATCGCCATATCGACCTTGAGCATATCTGAATAGAATTTTGCTCTTTTTGTTCCGCCAGTGTCAGGAGTGGCAATACAAAGATTGTCTGTTTGGAGATGCGTTTTAATGTGGTTTAAGAAAAGAGTTGAACCAAATAAATGATCTACAGGAACCTCAAAAAATCCTTGAATTTGATCTGCGTGAAGGTCCATCGTAATTACACGGTCTACCCCTGCAGCCATCAGCATGTTTGCAACAAGTTTCGCCCCGATTGCGACACGTGGCTTGTCTTTTCTGTCCTGACGAGCCATTCCGAAATAGGGCATGACTGCGATGATGCGCTTTGCGCTCGCTCGTTTTGCAGCATCTATTAAAAGAAGAAGTTCAAATAGATTGTCCGAAGGAGGAAATGTAGATTGAACGATAACAACCTCCTTCCCACGTACCGTTTGTTCAATGCTGACAGCGAATTCACCGTCAGAAAAACGAGTCGTTGTGGTGGGTACTAGCTCAGTGCCGTAGGCATCAGCTACTCGCTTCCCGAAACTTAGGGAAGAATCACCAGCAAGAATTTTTATCATTTCAGACACGAGCAACCAGTTATAGAGGGCGCGAATATACGAAAAATAAAGTTCTTTTTAAGCTTCTGGAGCTATGAGTTTAAAGCCCTTACCATGAACATTAAGGATTTCCAGTCTGTCATCTTCTTTTAAGTGCTTTCTAAGCTTTGCGACATAGACATCCATGCTTCGTCCATTGAAGTAATTTGCATCTCCCCATATCGCAGATAACGCATGGTTTCGTTCTAACAGTCCGTTCTTATGCCTGATGAGTAAAAAGAGCAATTCATTCTCTTTTGTAGTGAGACGATGGTCATTGCCGTCCAGGCTAAGTTGCTGGATGTTATAATCAAACACGAATTTTCCGATGTTGAATTTGGTCACCTCTTCTCCCTCTTGAGGCAGAGATGCTGTCCGTCTTAGAATTGCTTTGATACGAACCAAGAGTTCTTCCATGCTAAATGGTTTGGTCATATAATCATCCGCACCTGCTTTGAAGCCCTCTAGCGTATCCTCTTTCATGCCTCTCGCTGAGAGAAAGAGAATCGGAACCTGTTTGCTTTCCTTGCGTATTTCAGCTGCGACTTCAAATCCATCTTTCCTCGGCATCATGACGTCCAGAATGATGAAATCAAACGTTTCTCGGTGGAACAATTTCAATCCCTCGGCACCATCTTGAGCCCATGTAGTTGCAAAACCTTTCGCATTAAGGTAGTCAGACAGTAGTTTTCCGAGATTAGGGTCATCCTCACAAAGGAGAACTCGACTGGGTGATGTGTTCATTCTAGGGTAGGGTTGAATTTCAATTTCATAACAAAAGTACTTCCAGCGTTTGGCTCACTTTCTGCGTAAATGGTACCGTGATGTCGTTCAACGACGTTTTTTACATAGCTCAAACCGAGGCCAAACCCTTTTACATCGTGAACGTTTCCAGTGGGTACTCTAAATAACCTGTCAAAGACCTTGCCAAGAAACTCGTTCGGAATACCAAGACCCTTGTCGCTAAATCGTAATTCGACACCCTCATCTGTTTGAGAACTGGATATTTCTATCTGAGCTCCATCTGGGGAGTATTTAATTGCGTTGTCGATGAGATTGAAAATCACGTTTGTCAAATGGACATTGTCGGCTTGAATAATCGGATTTGCAGCCACAATGTTGAGATCGATTTTTCCTCCTTTTCGCCTGACTTGCATTGTAACGTTTTTGACGACCTCTTTTATTATATCGTGAACGTTGACTTGTTGCATATAGAGATTCATTGATTTAGAATCCGTGAGACTGGCCTGAAGCACCTTCTCAACAAGAACTCCAAGCCGCTTATTCTCTCCTCGAATCAAGCCGATATAATGGCTTGTTTGTTCTTCATCTAGGTCCAGATCTTTGTCCCCTAAAGCTTCACTGGCCAACCCAATTGTTGAGATAGGCGTCTTAAGCTCATGCGTCAAATTGTTCATTAAGTCTCGGCGAATTCGTACCAGTTCTTTTGATTTCACCACCGATCTCATCACATAGATGAGTCCTATGGCAATGACCAGAAGCATAAAGCCCGACAAGACAAATGCGCCCAATTGAGATTGAAGTAAGTGTTTTTTTAGGTTTGGAAAAAAAACGCGCAATTGCAATGGACCGAGTGCAACTTCGTACCCTTTGCCAATTAAATCTTCGCGATAATTCTCATTCTCCCCTTCGAGGTATGCCGGCTGCCCATATCTGTCGAAGGCTCCATACACGGCCTTGGCGGTGACTCCATTTTCCTCAAGAGCCAGAGCGATCAACGAATCCATAGGGAGCGTTTCCATGCGAAGAAGTACGCTACGGGATTGACTCTGCATTCCGTCAGCAATGAGAACTTGTCCTCTCAAGAAAGATGAGGAATCTATAGGTAATTCGAGATCTTTTGCGTCAACGATTATCCAGTGTGAAATCGTATTGAGGGATTGCTCTACGCTTTGGTCAAAAACCTGCTGCCTCAACTCAAGGGTATTTCTCAGCCACTTTACCTGTAAAAAGCTTACACCTACGACAGCCAAAGCAATGATGCCCACCAACCATGATATTTTAATGCCTCTCATTGGGTGCAAATTACATCTGAACCCACAATTCAAGCATCGTTTCGATAAACTAGCGTCAATTTTAAAAAGGTTTAACAACTCACGGTCTTACCTTCGCTTTTGTGATACCTAAAGAGACCGTCGAATTAATCCACCAAACTGCCGTCATTGAAGACGTCATAGGAGATTATGTGGATCTGAAAAAGCAGGGGAGTAGCTTCAGGGGGATGAGTCCTTTTACAAATGAGAAAACCCCTTCTTTCTATGTCGTTCCTAGCAAAGGCATTTTCAAATGTTTCAGCTCTGGAAAAGGGGGGTCTTTGGCGACTTTTTTAATGGAACAAGAAAAAGTTAGCTACCCCGAAGCGCTTAGAATTCTTGCGGGTCGTTACAATATTGAGATTGAGGAGAGAGACCAAACCCCTGAGGAAATCGTCGCTTCAACTGAGCGAGAAAGCCTCGGTGCAATTACTTCTTGGGCTCAGAAATGGCTGACTGACAATCTCCTCAACACAGATGTGGGCAAAGCGGTAGGTTTGAGCTATTTTAAAAACAGAGGTTTTCGGGATGAGATCATAGAGAAATTCCAAGTGGGATTTTCTCCTGACGGTTGGGATGTATTTTCAAATGCGGCTTTGGGTGCGGGGTATTCTGAGGATAGACTTGTCGCAACAGGATTAAGCTCAAAAAGTCAGAAAAACGGAAAGTTATTTGACTTTTTTAGAGGTCGGGTCATGTTCCCGATAAGGGATGTGACGGGCAGAGTGATCGGGTTTGGTGGGAGAACTCTGAAGACAGAGAAAAAGATCGCCAAGTATTTCAACAGTCCTGAGAGTCCACTGTACGACAAATCACGGGCGCTTTATGGGATTCATTTGGCAAAGCCTCTGATCAGTAAAGAGGACATGTGTTTTCTTGTTGAGGGTTATACAGATGTGATGGCGATGCACCAAAGCGGCGTGGAGAATGTTGTTTCTTCTAGTGGTACGGCGCTTACAATACCCCAAACTCACCTCATACGCCGCTTCACAAAAAACGTAACTGTCCTTTTTGATGGAGATAGAGCGGGGATGACTGCTGCTTTAAGAGGAATAGATATTCTACTTAAAGAGGGGATGAACGTCAAGGTTGTCACCTTTCCTGATGGCGACGATCCAGATAGCTATTCAAAAAAAGTTAGTTCGAGCGAATTCCAGAAATTCATCAAAGAAGATGCGCTAGACTTCCTCGCATTTAAGTCCGACTTCCTGAGTAAAGAAGCTGGAGATAACCCGCAAAAACGTTCTGAACTCGTTCACAGCATCGTTGAATCTATCGCATGCGTTCCAGACGCAATTCAACGATCTGTGTACATCCAAGCGACGGCTGCACGAATTAAGTTGCCAGAAGAGTTGCTTCAAGCTGAAGTTGCAAAGGAGATTCAGAAACGCCTTCACAAAGAGGCGAAAAGATCAACCCAGACGCGATCAACCCAGACAGGCTCTACTTCAAGTGGCCCTCCTCCATCTGCACCTCTTCCAGGAACAGAATACCCCACACAGGATGTTTCGGAAGACTTGGCTCCAGGGATTCCAGCAAGAGTTCGCACAAAGCGTGACATGTTAGAAGACACAATTATTAAACTCTTGCTAGAACATGGAGAGGTGTTAGTGAATGTCGAGATTGAATCTGACCAGGAGGAAGTAGGTGCAAACGAAGGTGAGATAAAAGACGCTTCAGCACCGACATCTTTTACAGAAATTGCATTCGCAGAGCTCTTGGTTCACCGCATTGAGACCCACAACCTTGAAATGGAGAACGATTCTACAAATTATATTTTATCTAAATATAAGCAGAGTTTGGATGAGGGAACATTGCCTTCAACTCAGTCCTTTTTTACAGACACTTCGCCTGAAGTTCAAACAAGAGCAGCAAATATGCTCGTGAACAAATACAGTCTAAGTGAAAACTGGGCAAACAAGCATCATATTTTTGCGATTCGAGAAGAAGAGGTACTCGAACAGGCGCTTTCATCCGCGACGACACGCTTGCTTTTATTTGATGTCCAGAGAAATATTGACACCGTCATAAAAGCACTTTCTTCGAAAGGTATTTCAGATGAAGAGGTGAATAGATTGCTGATAGAAAAGATAAAACTCGATAGAATTGTCTCAGATTTAAATGCATCCTTAGGTGTTGTAATTTTACCCAAATGATCGTTACTCAAATGATAAATGACTTTCTGTCCAAAAGCGTTCAATTAGGGAGCTATGTTCTTTCTATGGAACGGGCTTTGGCAGTTCTCCTTACCCTGATTATAGGCCACCTTACGTTTGTGCTATTTAAGTGGGGGTTGCGGCGCGCTTTAAAACTAAAGCAAATTGAAGAAGGTCGAAGGTTTTTGATTGTCCGTTTAATACGCACACTGATTTATCTCATCACGTTTTTCATGGTTATTGAAGTTTTGGGATTTAATCTAACTGTAATTTGGGCAGGTTCCGCGGCGCTCTTAGTGGGTGTAGGAATAGGCCTTCAGGGCTTCTTCAATGATGTAATATCTGGCTTCGTTTTGTTGTTTGAAGGGGGAGTAAGAGTAGGAGATGAGCTAGAGATTGATGGTGATCTTGTCAAAGTAAAGGGCATTGCTCTTAGAGCAACAAGAGTGGAAACTGTAGATGGAAACCTCGTGGTGATGCCCAATTCAAAAATTGCGGGCAACTCTGTCATGAATTTCTCTCAGGGTCTCACATCTACGCGTATTAGCGTCTGTGTAGGCGTTGCTTATGGCAGTGATGTTAAACTTGTTCGCCAATTGCTTTTAGATGCAATGACTGCCCAAGCTCAAATCGTTAAATCGCCTACACCTCAAGTAATCTTCTCTGAATTTGGCGATTCTGCGCTCCATTTTGAAGTCAGAGGATGGGTTCATTCCCCATGGAACAGAATGATTATTAAAAGTGACATTCGATATAGGATAGACAAAGTTTTCCTTACGAATAAGATTAAAATTCCTTTCCCACAGCGCGAGCTTTACATCACTAACACGACGCAATCGGATCCGTCATAAGGGAATATTTTTCGTCACTGACTCGTTGGCCTTTATTTAATTAAATTACTTAACATCGCCGAGAAAATGAAATCTGTTGCCCTCACATTCAGCCTTTTACTTGCTTTTAGCTCCCTTTCTCTTGTAGGCCAACCCCCTTCTTCCCACGTCCTTGTTATCGGAATTGACGGTGTAAGATCCGATGCGCTTTCTGCCGCAAATACGCCGAACCTCGACGTGCTTATAAGTGAGGGTATTTACAGTCCTGACGCCCTGAACGACGACATTACAATTAGCGGTCCCGGCTGGTCAGATATTCTGTGTGGCGTTCGTTCTGACAAGCATCTCGTGGTAGACAATGGTTTTTCGGGGAGTAATTTCACAGACTATCCATCCCTGTTTCAGAGAATAGAAAACACATATTCAACAGTAAATACCGTCTCAATATGCCACTGGGCGCCCATTAACGACTACATCGTCGGCACAGATGCAGATGTCATTGTCAACGTGGGCTCAGATCTGGAAGTGCGCAATCTCGGTGTCACTCAATTGGAGACCTCCGAACCCCACGCGATGTTTCTTCATTTCGACGACGTCGATTATGCCGGACATGGGTATGGTTTCAGTCCGGATGTGCCTCAGTATATTTCTGCAATTGAGGATGCAGATGCGCATGTAGGCGTTGTATTGTCAGCGTTGTATTCTCGTCCGAATTACGCTCAGGAAGACTGGCTTGTGATTGTCACCCACGATCATGGTGGCGTCGGATATAGTCACGGAGGAACCTCGCTTGAACACAGAAACGTAAGTTTTATCGCCTCAGGTCTCAACATCCCTACTCAGCTCGTTGAAAAGTCGGTTTCAGAGGTTACCCCACCCCCAGCGAACTGTCTGGGAGGAGACGGAACGGAGCTTCACTTCACCAATAACAGCAATGTAAGTGTCTTATCTACGGAATATTTAGATGCCGTCGTGGCGCAAGATTTTTCGGTTGAAATAAGATTGAGAACAAACGAAACTCCCGATGTCGCGATGATAGGAAACAAAGATTGGGACTCTGGACTTAATCCAGGCTTCGTGTTTTCATTTGAATACCCAAACGGTCCCTCGTGGAAAGTCAATGTGGGCGATGGAGTCTCCCGAGCGGATGCACTCGGTTCCGCAGGAATTGATGATGGACAGTGGCATACCCTGTCTGTAACATTTGACCTTGACGGGATGATGCGCCTTTATACGGATGGCGTATTTGTGTCTGAAGAAAACATGTCAGGTGTCGGGAACTTGAACACGGAAGCAGGTCTGATGATGGGTGCCGATTTAAACGGAGCGTATCAATACAATGGCAGCCTTGCAGAGGTAAGGATTTGGGATACACTTCTTAGCGACAACGCGATTTCTGACTGGGCATGCACATCTGTTGACTCCACTCACCCCAGCTGGATTAACCTCGCATCGTATTGGAAGATGGACGACAACGACAATTACCTTTCAAATGGCAGTCCGAACAATCCGTTTCTCGATGCCTCGGTAAATGGAGCGGAGTGGCAAATCGCAGATTCTTCAGTCATTTACGACTATTCTGGAACGCCACGTCTTGTGGATGTGCCGGTGACTGCAATGACGCACTTGTGCATGGATATTTTGCCTGAGTGGGATTTAGATGGCATCTCTTGGGTTGATGAATGTACAAACAGCATGGGCGCACCATCGGTTTCAGAACTTCGGGTCTACCCTAATCCAGCTTCAGACTTCATCCACATCTCTTCTTCGAATCAGATTGAAGAAATCGTCATTTACAACTTCCTTGGATCCGTCGTTTATTTTGAATCTCCCTTGACTTCTCAAGCCACGCTTGACGTTAGTTCTTGGGAAACGGGGGTTTACTTGATGGAGTCAAGGTCAATGGATGGAACGTCTTCGAGAAATAAACTGATGATCAAGTAGGAGAAGCACAGATGATTCACGGAACACACAACGCAGATGGAGATGACAGGAATAAGGATGTCCTTATTTATGTGAATGGAGAATTGATTCCTCGGGATGAGGCAAAAATAAGTGTCTTTGACAGTGGATACCTTGTGGGCGACGGTGTCTGGGAGGCCATGCGCTTGTATGAAGGGAAGTTGGCCTTTCTTGATTTGCACCTGAACCGTTTGTGGGATGGATCAAAAGCTGTAGGAATGGACTTGGGGTTTGACAGAAAGTGGCTGGTAGATCAAATCGAGATGGTGCTTGAGGCAAATCAAATGAAAACAGGTGTGCACTTGCGGGTGATGGTAACTAGAGGGATCAAGAAGACGCCATCACAGGATCCGAGATTGACACTTACGGGACCAAATCTGGTGATTATTGCAGAGTACAAGACGGCAAGTGAAGAAACCCGGAATAAGGGGATTACCTTGTTTACAAGTACAGTAAGACGCGGCTCACCAGATACGTTAGATCCAAGACTGAATTGTCACAGCAAGTTACACGAAGTTCAAGCGCTGATTCAGGCCATAGAGGCTGGGGCTGATGAAGCATTGATGCTTGATGTTCGAGGGTTTGTCTCAACGTGCAACTCAACAAATTTTTTCATTGTAAAAGATGGTGAGGTTTGGACTTCAACAGGTGCGTACTGTATGAATGGGATTACGAGGCACAACGTGATAAGAATATGCAAAGAGAATGGCATTGTCTGTAAGCAGAAGGACTTCTCATTGTACGATGTGTATGCAGCTGATGAGGCTTTTGTCACGGGGAGCTTCGGAGGTTTAACCCCCGTTAATGTAGTGGATGGCAGAAAAATTGAGGGTCGAGACCTTATCAATACATTGACCAGTCTATATCAGAAATTGAGATGAAGACTGTAAGGATATGTCTTTGGTCCGGACCTAGGAATATTTCTACGGCATTGATGTATTCTTTTGCCCAAAGAGAGGATACACTTGTGTTAGATGAGCCGCTTTATGCACATTATCTTGCTTCAAGTGAAAAGGAACTCGTAGAAAGACATCCTGTAGCACAAGTCGTCCTTGATACGATGGAGAATGATGGGGCAAAAGTTGTTGAAGTGATGATGGGTGAATTCCCTTCTGAGGTGGTGTTTTTTAAAAACATGACACACCATCTTTTAGATCTTGACAGGTCATTTATGGAGGGTGTTGTAAATGTTATTTTAACGAGAGACCCTGTCGACATGCTCCCTTCTTTTGCCAAGGTGATTAAAGACCCCACGATGGCTGATGTCGGTTATGAAGCACATGTTGAGCTTTTAGAGTCCCTTCTTAAAAGAGGAATAGAACCCATCATTATCGATTCTAAGAACCTTCTTTTAAATCCCAGAGAAGCGTTAACCAAATTGTGTGATTTGGCTGGGATTGTATTTGATGAACGAATGCTCAAATGGGATGCGGGCGCAAGGGCAGAAGATGGAGTGTGGTCAGAACACTGGTATTCAGGTACGCATCAGTCTACAGGGTTCCAGAAGTATCTCCGCAAATCAGAACCGTTCCCGATCAAACTGCGTCCTCTTTTGCAGGCTTGCCAACCATGTTACGACACCTTGATCAATCGGATGAACTAGCTTTATGCGCTCGGAGATCTATCAGGTGAAGGTTTAATGTTGATTTGCCCCTATAGGTATTTCTCGCAAGTGTAAATACGATGTCGAATGAGCGCCAAGCCCTTACCTCATCAATGCGTTCTCCCATCCCAAATCCAATCGCCTCATATCTTTTTGCAGGATACGCTGCATCTTGAACAACGAGCTTGAGATGCCTTCCGCCGTGCCCCACTGTTCTGGGTGGGATAGATGTAACAGCCCCTTGGGCCATAAATACGGGGACTTCATTGCCAGGACCAAACGGCCCTATTCGCTCAAACTCCTTATACATTACGGGGTTTAACTCATGAAGGTTGATCGGCATGTGATACGCCACCGAGTGTTGTGGTTTGGCTCCCAACGTTTGTCTATTAATGGCATTGTTCAGGCACGTCGTAAACTCCTCCATATTTTCACGGCGGATCGTAAGTCCCGCAGCCATGGGATGTCCCCCGAATTGATCAATTAAGTGTTTACACTCTTCAAACGCTGCAAGAATATCAATGCCGGGGACGCTTCGTGCACTCCCTGTGAGAACTTCACTTTCTTCAGAGAGAACGATCGCTGGACAATACCGTTGTTCAATAAGTCGACTTGCGACAATGCCCAACACCCCTCTGTGCCATCCCTCACCAGTAACCAATGTACATGATCTGCCCGGAGGCTGTTCAACCATTTGAGAAATAGCCTCTTCAGTAAGGTCTTCATCTAAATCACGTCGCGCTTGGTTCAGTGTTTCAAGATGATTTGCGAGCTCCAAAGCTCCACCCTCATCGTTTGCCATTAATAGCTTTACTGCATCTAAGGCATGTCCAACTCTGCCGGCGGCGTTAATTCGGGGCCCCAAACTGAAACTCATGTCTCTTACAGTTTTGGGCGCCTCTTCTATACCGGCAACCTGAAGCATCGCTCTAATCCCTGGGCGCATAGACTCGCTGAGATTTCTCATGCCATGAAACGCAAGGACCCGGTTTTCTCCTGTAATGTCCACCAAATCAGCTCCTATACTCAATGCAAGAATGTCAAGGTGATCGTATACGGAATCCATTGTCAGGCCGATATGAGGGACGAGGGCGGACAGCATTTTAAATGCGACACCTGCACCTGAGAGTTCCTTAAATGGGTAGAGACAGTTTGGTTGTTTTGGATTAAGTAGCGCGAAACAATTTGGAAGCTCCACCGCAGGAAGGTGATGGTCACACACAATGGTATCTATCCCAAAACGAGCTGCATAGTTTAACGCATCAAAATCCTTCGTTCCACAATCCAGTGTGATGAGAACAGTACATCCAGATTTACGTGCCCTGTCAACACCTTCTTTTGACACCCCATGGCCTTCTTGATACCTCATCGGAATATATGGGACAATTTGGACGTCCAATCCTTCAAGGAAGGATGAAACCATCGCGACAGAAGTGATGCCATCAACGTCATAATCGCCGTAAACCATAATCCTTTCATGACCTAAAATGGCTCTATTTAACCTCGTAACTGCCTTTTCCATGTTCAACATGGTGTCAGGATCATGCAGATCTTCCAATTTAGGACAAAGAAATGTTTCAGTGTGCTCTACCGTCTCAAACCCCCGCTGTACAAGGATTTTTGTCACCATTTCGGAGAGCCCAATCTCCTTGCAAAGTGAACGAACGGCCCCTTTTTCAGGTTGGTTTGCGGGTTTCCATTTCAGTTTATCCATCTATATACTACTCTGTTATATCTTTGAGCACGTCGAAAATACGCACAGATATCACATACAATGAAACAGTACCTCCCTTCTTTCAATACTTTTGTGGCATTTCTTTCAGTGGTCACCCTATTCGCTTCTTGTAGTGGATGTCTAAATGATGACAACTTAATTGGAGAGAATTGTTATGACGGAATCCTCAATAACGGTGAAGAACTAATCGATTGTGGAGGAACAATTTGTGACCCATGTGACCCATGTGAAAATGATATGTGGGATGCGCTTCTGGGTGAGCAGTGGGTGGATTGTGGAGGAGAGTGCGGACCATGTGACCCTTCTTTTAATGGGCAACTTGATCCAGGAGAATTAGGAATCGATTGTGGATGTGATGGATGTCCCGCTTGCCCTGAGCTTTGTGGAGATGGCCTTCCAAATGGATTCGAAGAAGGTATAGATTGTGGGGGACCGAACTGTGACCCTTGTCCTACATGTACTGACGGAGAGATGAATGGTTCCGAGATAGGGATCGATTGTGGCGGTACAGAATGTGACCCTTGTCCTACAACTGGAGATTGTACGAATGGACTTCAAGACGGTGATGAGCTTTATATTGACTGTGGTGGGTCTTCATGCCCGGTTTGTGAAGGTGCAATTAGTTGGAAAGCAAATGGCCAACAATTTATGGGAGACGCCTCTGCTACGGCGACCATGAATGGAACAAGCATTGTGATCGCGGGTGTTTCAGTTACAACAGCCCAAATCGGATTTATTATGGCAGAACCTGTCACTGGATGGCAAAATGGAGTCGTCATCCCTATGAACCTCGCAACTGCGCCTGGCACAGCCGGAGCGTATGAAGCAGTTGGAGGTGCTGAGACGTATTCGACTTCCAATGGTGGAAACATTACAATGGAACTTACATATGTGGTTGCTGGCGCTGGAGGGTACCTAACAGGCTCATTCAGCGGGAATATGCAAAGTGCAGCCGGAGCAGGAGTTACGATCTCTCAAGGAAATTTCGCGATTCCGATTGACTAAGAACACCCTGACTTGGGCATTGACATTTGAGTGTGAACAATACGTGTGTTCACGTGTGAAAACGGCAACCTGTGTGATGAACTTGCGTGGTTATGCAAGGCTCTATACTTTCTCAACCATCTAGCAGAGGATCCCGTGCGGGGATATTCTCTTCTTTCCCAACGTTTTTTCTGATGACAATCATCTTGTCGGGCTGTGTCACAGCCAAGCAATTTGAAGACCTTCAGGGAAGGTGTGATGAAATAGACAAAGAAAACACAACGCTTCTTCTCAACAGCCAAGACGTGGAGATTGAAGTGGTAGAATTGCGTGGGCAAGTCGCAACACTCACTGAAGTAAGGACAGAATTGGCCGCTGATACGTCACGTATGGGGCGGTTTGTTGCAGATTCTAGAGATGAGATTCGTCGTTTAAGAGAGCTGAATGATGCCCTTACAGACCAAAGCGGCGGCCGTCTCTCCACCCTCAACGCTGAAAACAGAGCGCTTTTAGAAGACGTACAAAAAATAAGAAAAGAACTTCAAGATCGTGAGGATGCGCTTATAGCGCTAGAAAAAGACCTTACAAAACGCAGTGCAGATTTGGAATCTAGGAGCGCAAGAGTTGAAGAGTTAGAAGAACTATTGGCATCAAGGGAACGTGCAGCAGAAGCACTTCGCAAACGTTTGGAGCGTGCTCTTTTAGGTTTTGAAGGACGTGGCCTGAAAGTGGAACAACGCAATGGCAAAGTATATGTGAGCCTAGAGGCAGAATTGCTTTTCCCATCGGGATCCGCTGAAGTAGATGAAAAGGGTCGGGATCTTTTGGCACAACTGGGCGCAGTCATTGCTGAACAACACGGTCTTGAAATTATTATAGAAGGCCACACAGATTCAGACAATCTCGTCTCTCCAAATTTCCCTCACAACAACTGGGAGCTGTCAGTACTTCGAGCAACTTCGGTACTTGCCATCATACGTGATCAACCCGGCGTCGACCCTGCAATTTTAACGGCATCTGGCAGAAGCGAATACCATCCGGTAGATCCGAAGGACAAGTCGAGAAATCGTCGAATAGAAGTCATTCTCGCTCCGAAACTCGATGCTCTGTTTGATCTTTTAGATGAGTAGCAGGCTGTTTGTTATAGTTTGATACAAACGTTTTGGGATTCTGTAAAGAAGCGCAATGCTTCGAATCCCCCTTCTCTTCCCACACCCGAGTTTTTCACGCCTCCGAAAGGAGTACGTAGGTCTCGCAGCAACCAACAGTTGACCCAGCAGATTCCTGTTTCTAGTTCTGCCGCAACCTTGTGAGCTCTTTTGAGGTCATTTGTCCAAACCGTAGCGGCCAAGCCGTATTCAGTGCTGTTTGCAATTGACACAGCCTCCTCTTCAGTCTCAAAGGGTTGTATTGTAACCACGGGACCGAATATTTCTTCCTGATTGACAGCACAGTCGTATTTCAGGCCTTCGATAATTGTAGGCTCAACATAGTAACCTCCTTCAAGACCGGGTTGATTTTCTGGAGTTGTTTTATTTCCTCCACAAAGGATCGTTCCTCCTTCCTCACGTGCCAGTGTGATATAGTCTATAATTTTATCTCGATGTTCTTTTGAAACGACCGCGCCCGTCTTTGTTTTGGGATTCATTGGGTCCCCGACTTTCATTTTCTTTGCTTTCGAAACCAAAGCATCTCTGAAGCGTGTATAGATTGATTTCTCTACCAGAATTCGAGATCCGCACAAACAGATTTGGCCTTGATTGGCAAAAGAAGACCGCATGGTTGTAGCGAGTGCATCTTCGAAATCACAATCATCAAAGATGATGGCCGCATTCTTTCCGCCCAACTCCAAGCTCAGTTTCTTAAACCGTGGCGCAGTAACAGATGCGATATGCGCACCGGTTGCCGTGCCTCCTGTAAAGCTCACTGCAGCTATTTTTGGGTGACGCACCAAAGCATCGCCCACCTCTGTCCCTAACCCGTGTATGATGTTCAAAACACCGTCGGGGAAACCAGCTTCTTTCACCCACGTGCTTAATAAATATGCGGTAACAGGCGTTATTTCAGAGGGCTTGGCAACGACGCAGTTCCCCGACGCTAAGGCGGGGGCGATCTTCCAAGTAAACAGGTAAAGCGGGAGATTCCACGGTGAGATGCAAGCGACTACACCAAGGGGTTTTCTGAGGGTATAATTAATCGCTTCTCCTTCCATAGCGTGTGATTCAGATGCGAAATGCTGAACTGCAGAAGCGTAAAATCGAAGATTCTTTTCTGCCCTGGGAATGTCAACTGCGGCAGCCAACGAGATGGGTTTTCCATTGTCCGTTGACTCTGCACGCGAGAGGTGCTGAGCGTTTTTTGCGACCAAATCCGCAAGTCGATTCAGGCAAGCTGCTCGTTCGGCAGGAGGCGTACCTGACCAACTTTTAAAGGCCTTGTGCGCAGATTCTACAGCGAGATTCACATCTTCAGCGCCAGATCTAGGTAATCGACCATAAACCTTGCCTTTGCTGGGATCTGTCAGGTCAAGCCATTCTCCACCTGTAGCAGAAAGGAGCTTGCCTTGAATGAGATTTAATACTTCCATATATGGCTGCAATTTACTTAATAAATCAGTCTGACTTTACTATCTTTGTACA
>Ga0307984_1000671_pt1 | contig 14701 bp, 10 predicted proteins | sample EllFjometageno78_FD_203169 | JGI IMG/M metagenome (GOLD analysis project Ga0307984, IMG submission 203169) | Marine microbial communities from Ellis Fjord, Antarctic Ocean - #78 | ecosystem: Environmental > Aquatic > Marine > Unclassified | place: Southern Ocean | collected 2014-10-09
TATTTTAGACCGACCTATAGACACTAAATGGTATTTAGCCGTTTCTATGAAAGCTGGTATAAACTATATGTTTAACGAAAAATGGGGGCTAAACGTACAAGGTAATTTAATGGTACCTATTCAATGGGGTGGTGTATATTTTGGAGGTGGTGGACCAGGAGTTACAGGTACTAGTAACATACTTATCGGCGGATTTAGTGGAGGTTTAGTTTATAGATTGAATTAAAGAAGCAACCCTACTTGCATATTGAACCCTTAGATAAAATACCTAAATTTAAAACTACTGAGGACAGAAAAAAACAGAATACATCTTAGATACTCCTTTCTTTATTATTAAAAGAAAGGAGTATCTTGTTTAAAAGAGTTGATTTATGGTACACCTCTAAAGAATTATAACCCTAGAGAAGCATGCAATATACCTCTCCTATTAGCAAAAATACGAATTGTAACAAGCACCAACATAAAAGACCAATAATCAAGCTAACAAAGAAAGTAATACAATTTGTGAAGTTCAATAAAAAGAAATACTTTTGACCCATTCGTTTTTAATCTATCTACCACTTTAGAAGCTCACTACAAAGCACCTATGAAACACCTACTTGTAATTTTCCTACTAAGCTGCTCATTACTTTATGCCCAAAAAGATACTCTGAGATTAAAAAACAAAGATATGCTTATAGGTAAAGTAGAAAGCTTTAATGTTGGTGTTTTAGTTTTTAGTACAAGTTATAGCGATAAAGATTTCCAAATTGAATTTAATCATATAACTGATATTTACATTCATAAAAAATGTATTGTTACCTTAACTAAAGGCAGAAGACGTTATGGAAATGTAAGAACCTTAAAATCAGGAACCGTCACTGTTTCAACGACTAAACAAATTGTTGAGACCTTTAAAATATCAGAAATCATTTCATTTCAAGAAGTAAGTGACGATAGACGAAAACGATTCTCTGCAAGTATTGATTTTGGATTTGATTTTACCAAAGCTCAAGGAAAAAAACAAAGGACAGTAAATGCTACTTTAGCCTATGTTGGAGCACTTTGGGTAACCAATGGTAGTTTAAATATTTTAAATTCAGAACAAGACGATGTAGTAGCTATAAAAAGAACGGATGCAAAATCTGATGTCCGGAGACTAATTTCAAAAACCTGGTATTTAATTGGAGAATTAACTTATTTAGCCAATACAGAACAAGCGCTAGAGGGACGTTATACTCCTAACATTGGTTTTGGAAAATTATTAGTAAGTACACCTAAACTCTATTTAGGTCTATCTTCAGGTATTGCATTCAACTTCGAGACCTATATTGACTCCTCTCTTGACAAACAATCTACAGAGGCTTTTTTAAGCACGAGTTTAAATATGTATAATTTTGAAAACATAAGCTTAACTACCGACTTAAAAGTCAGTCCAACAATCTCTGAATGGGGAAGACTGAGGGCAGATTATAATTTAACATTAAAATACGACCTCCCGTACGACTTCTATATCAAAACTACATTTACAATGAATTATGATAACGAACCTGCCATCGCAGGAAACGAGAATGATTATATATTTTCTAGTGGTTTTGGATGGGAATTTAATAAATAATCTCGCTTTTATATTTAATTCTTAAAACGAATACACCCGACCAACAGTCTTTTTGTTTAAGAAACTACCATATAACAGTTTTAAAACTGCTAAAAACAGTTAAAAACCTAGTTAAAGAACTTGTTTTAACCTGTTGTAAACACATTAAACAAACTTTATAACTAAGATATCTTTGCTGTAATTATTGTTACAAAACTAGCAAAGATGAAAACGTCACAACTACAAAACGAAAAAGCAACCAAAATTAATTTATTTGATTTCAAAACAATACATATGAAAACTTTCCACTTAAGTTGGATTGCTTTTTTCTTGTGTTTCTTTGGTTGGTTTGCTCATGCTCCCTTAATGAATTCAACAATTGGTCCTGACTTAGACCTTACAAAGGTTCAAAAAATTACAGCATTTATTGCATCTGTAGGAGTTACTATTTTTGCACGTATATTCGTAGGAAATTATTGTGATAAAATAGGACCTCGAAAAAGCTATGTATACTTACTCGTTTTTGGCGCCTTCGCTGTAGCAGGATCTTCTTTGGCTTACTCTTGGGAAACCTATTTAATTTCTAGAATGTTTATTGGAATCATTGGTGCTTCTTTTGTTATTACACAATACCATACTTCTGTTATGTTTGCTCCAAATGTGGTAGGAATTGCAAATGCAACGACTGCAGGCTGGGGTAATCTTGGTGGTGGTGTAACGCAGGCAATAATGCCATTGATTGCAGCTGCAATGTTAGCTTTTGGTTTTGCTGAATCTGATTTAGCGAAATGGAGACCTGCCATGCTTGTTCCTGCTATTTTAATGTTAATTGTCGCTTATTTATATTGGAAATACACCACCGATTGTCCTAAAGGAAATTATGAAGATTTGCCTAAAGAGAGACCGCAAGTAGCTAAGGGAGAATCTAGTCTATTAATGACAGCAGTAAAAGACAAAAGAGTTTGGATTCTATTCGCAATGTATGCTGGATGTTTTGGAATGGAATTATTTGTAAACGGTAGAGCAGCAACATATTATCAAACTCGTTTCTCTTTAACAGAAACCTCAGCAGGAATTATTGCCTCTTTATTCGGGTTAATGAACCTATTTGCTAGATCTACTGGAGGATGGCTAGGAGATAAATTTTCTAAAACATCTGGATTGCAAGGTCGTGTTAAATGGCTTGTAGTTGTTATGATTTTAGAAGGAATCGCTTTGCTAATATTCTCAAGAATGGATGCACTACCATTTGCTATTGCCACAATGATTTTATTCTCATTATTCGTACAAATGGCAGAGGGAGCCACCTTCTCAGTAGTACCCTTTATTAATAAAAAAGCTTTAGGAGCCGTAGCAGGTATTGTTGGTGCAGGTGGAAATGTAGGAGCTGTATGTTATGCACAGTTTTTATTAAGAAGTGGGTCTCCTCTACAAGACTGTTTCTTTTACTTCGGATTTATAGTATTGACAATTGGATTATTAGGATTTGGAATTAAATTTTCTCCTGAAGATGAAAAAGCTGCAGTAGACGAACAAAACAGACTGGAAGCAATTGCCAAAGCTGCCTAAATTAAATAGTTAACACTCCTTAAAAAGTCTTTTGAAATATCTCAAAGGACTTTTTTGCGGATCTTATAACATAAAACCTGCCAAAACACAGTTTTGTCGATGACAAAAAAGACTGGTTTACATCATTTATATCATACTTTAAACTCTATGAACCGCCTAACTTTGTGATTACCAAACCCTAAAAAATATCCAATAGAATGGCAGAATGTATCAATTGTGAGAACTTAAATTGTTTAATCAAAAAAAACAGTTTAAACGCAAACATCAATGAATTCCTTAAAAAGAAGCACACCATAAGGTGCAAAAAATCTCAACAATTTATTATTGAAGGTACACCTGCTCATGGACTATTCTTTGCTTACAAAGGAAAAGTAAAAGTTGTTAAAACGGGGGTTGATGATCGGGAACAAATAGTTAGATTCGCTAAAGATGGCGAAATAATTGGGCATCGTGGAGGATTTGGAACTTCAAAATATTACTCTATTTCTGCACGAACTTTAGAAGACACTACCCTATGCTATTTTTCTAGAGAAGATCTAAAAGAAATTTTATTAACGACTCCAACGTTGACTTTTGATTTTATGTTATTCTATGCTGATGAATTAAGTGAAAGTGAAACTAGAGTAAGAAAACTAGCTCAAATGTCAGTTAGAGAAAGAGTTATTGACACTTTATTATTTATACATGATAAATTCGGATCTACAGATGACCTACTCAATGTTAGTTTGAGCAGAAAAGATTATGCTGATTATTCAGGAACTACAGAAGAACAAGTTATTAGAATACTATCCTCCTTAAAAAAGGAAAAATATCTAAATGCAAAAGGAAGAAAACTAGGCATCCTAAACTTTAATGCGCTGAAAGAAGAAATATCTAAACATAATTTCTCTCAAGACAACTAATTACATGTCTAATTCTGTACAAACCCAGCAATAATACTGCTGGGTTTTTGTGCTCTACTCAAATAAAGACTGCGTTTTGTCATGTTATCTAATGTTTTAAAACCGAACAAAACACCCTTAAAAGATTGTTTAACACTGTTAATTCTCATCAACTATCTTATCAATGGCACATATATTTGTACCATAATCAAAATAGAAATTTAACAAACATTAATATCGCTTTTATGAAAACAACAATTTTAAAAATCACAGCATTAGCAACTATAATGTTCGCTATATCTTGTGAAAGTAAAGACAAGAAAAAAACAGTTGAAAAAGCAACTCCTATTGCTTCAACTACTTTAGAAATAGAAAAACCTCAACTAACGTTTGGTTTTATAAAATTAACTGACATGGCTCCTTTAGCAATCGCAAAGGAAAAAGGTTTTTTTGAAGACGAAGGATTATTCGTTTCAGTAGAAGCACAATCTAATTGGAAAAACATTTTAGATAGAGTTATTGACGGACAATTAGATGGAGCTCATATGTTGGCAGGACAACCTATAGCAGCAGGAGCTGGTTTTGGACGTCAAGCAGAGTTGGTAACTACATTTTCAATGGATTTAAACGGAAATGCAATTACAGTCTCAAACAATGTATGGGACGGAATGAAGCCTCATGTTAAAAAAGGAACTGACGGCAAACCAATTCATCCTATTCCTGCAGATGCATTAAAACCCGTAATTACAGCGTATAAAAATGAAGGGAAAGCATTTAAAATGGGTATGGTATTTCCAGTATCTACACACAACTACGAAATCAGATATTGGCTAGCTTCAGCAGGAATACACCCAGGAATGTATTCTGCTAGTAATATTCAAGGGCAAATTGATGCAGAGGTTTTACTTTCTGTAACACCACCACCTCAGATGCCAGCTACTCTAGAAGCAGGAACTATCTTCGGATATTGTGTAGGAGAGCCTTGGAATCAGCAAGCTGTATTTAAAGGAATTGGAGTGCCTGTAGTTACAAACTATGATATTTGGAAAAACAACCCTGAAAAAGTATTTGTAATGACAAAAGAATTTGTTGCAAAATACCCGAACACATCTATAGCGATCACAAAAGCATTAATTAGAGCTGGTAAATGGTTAGATACACCAGGAAACAGGCCAGAAGCTGTTAAGATTTTATCTATGTCTCAATATGTTGGAGCTGATGAAGCTGTAATTGCAAACTCTATGACAGGTACTTTTGAATTCGAAAAAGGAGACAAACGAGAGATGCCTGACTTTAACGTATTCTACCGTTACAATGCAACGTACCCATTCTACTCGGATGCTGTATGGTTCTTAACTCAAATGAGAAGATGGGGACAAATTCCTACTGAAAAGCCAGCTGCGTGGTATGCAGAAACTGCAAAAGATATTTACCGTCCAGACATCTGGTTAAAAGCTGCTAAAATATTAGCTGCAGAAGGTAAAATTCCTGCAACAGACATTCCTTCTACTGACGGTTACAAACCAGCAACAACTGATTTTATCGATGGAAAAACTTATGACGCAAAAGACCCTATTGGTTATATCAATAGTTTTAAAATTGGAAACAAAGACAAATAAGTCATCCTAGTAAAACTCAAAAATCAACACTTGGATCTTCAAAAATCCAAGTGTTTTTTTACAACATCTAATTGAACATTTGTTTCAATATCTTAAATAACAACAAAATGAAAGATTCTATCATAAAGGTACTTCGATTTATTGGTCTTGGTTTTTTTGAACCAGTAGTACGATTGGCAAGTGGAGAAGACTCAAAAAAAAATACCCTTGAAATCTTAAAGAAAATAATTGCGCCTTTAGCATCTATTCTATTATTTATAGGAGTATGGTATACTGGATCAAAGTCACTCTACAATACCGAAGCGAACTACATTATTGAAAAAACTTTAAAAGATCAAGGACAGGCTGAATCTGACAAAATAAAAGCGTGTATTGAATCTGGAGATGCTGCTTGTCAGCCAAACACACTTCCTTCACCTGCTCAAGTATGGGTTTCTTATAAGTTACTTTTAGAAGACCACAAGGCAATTAACGCAGACAAAGAAGCTTTTAAGAAGAAAACAGCTACTTTAAATGAAAAAAGAGTGGCACAAGGTAAAGTTCCAATCGTTTATACCGGTAGACCTTCATTTGTTGATCAAATAAAAACAAGTTTAAAAACAGTATTTGCAGGATTCTTATTGGCGTTATTGATTGCAACCCCAATTGGCATTATCATTGGGCTAAGCGATACCTTAAGAACCTCATTCAACTGGTTGATACAGATTTTAAAACCCGTATCACCTGTAGTTTGGCTTTTACTAGTCTTTATGATCGTAAAAACATTGACTAAAGATTCTACCAGCGACACTTCATTTATCATTTCCTTTATTAGTGTTGGACTTTGCTCTATGTGGGCAACTTTGGTAAATACAGCTATGGGCGTTTCTACTGTAGACAAAGACTACTTAAATGTTGCCAAAGTATTAAAGTTAGGTACTTTTCAAAAAATATTTAAAGTGATTTTACCCGCTTCATTGCCGTTAATTTTTACAGGTTTAAGAATTACACTTTCTGTTGCCTGGATGGTATTAATTGCTATTGAGTTGTTAGCACAAAGTCCTGGTTTAGGTTCTTTCGTTTGGGAAGAATTTCAAAACGGAGCTATGGATTCAAATTCTAAAATTATCGTTGCCATGTTCGTTATTGGTCTGATTGGATTCCTCTTAGACAGAATCATGTTGACCATTCAAAAGTTTATTTCTTTTGACAAAAATGAAGGAATCTAGAGATTATGTGGAATCCTTTAAACGTTGAACTGTGTAATTGTAAAAAATTAAAACAGACCGTTTAATAATTCACGTTCAAACTACCAAACCTTTCAACAATTAAACAAAGAGAAAATGGCTTATTTAGAATTAAAAAATGTTTGTAAAACATATGGATCTGGTGCTACTGAAACGAAGGTCTTAGACAATATAAACTTGACTATTGAAGAAGGTGAATTTGTAGCAATTGTTGGGTTTACTGGAAGTGGAAAAACAACCCTAGTAAACATCATAAATGGATTGATAAAACCTACTAGCGGAGAAGTACTTTTTAAAGGAAAACCTGTTGAAGATACGAGTCATGAAAGAGGAGTGATTTTTCAAAACTACTCTCTTTTACCTTGGCTTACTGTCTATCAAAATATAGAAATGGCAGTAAACGAAGCATACCCTAAAGAAAAAAAATCTTTTAAGGATCTACGAATCAGAGACTATGTAGAGATGGTAAGTCTTTCTCATGCCATTCATAAAAGACCAAAAGAATTGTCAGGAGGTATGCGTCAACGAGTTTCTGTCGCAAGAGCTCTTTCTATGGATCCAGAAATGATTATTATGGATGAACCCCTTGGAGCATTAGATGCCTTAACAAGAGGAAACCTGCAAGATGAAATTCTTAATATCTGGAACAAAAATAAACGTACCGCTCTGTTAATTACAAATGATGTTGATGAAGGGATTTATATGGCTGATAGAATTATTCCATTACGTCCTGGACCAAAAGCTACATTAGGACCTGAATTCAAAATTAATATTGATAGGCCTAGAGACAAAACAGCATTGAATGACAATGAAGATTACAAAAAAACTAGAAACAGTATCATAAAATATTTAATGGACATTGGAAGCGAAAGAACAACTAGAAATAAAGAAACGTACATTTTACCCGAATTGGAGCCTAAAGATTTAAGATGGGAATTTAGACGTAGCAAATAACAACTTAAGAAACGAATACCATGGAAACAAAAACAATAGTGCAACAAAAATTCGCATCTAAAGATGTTATGTTAGATCTTAAGGACTTAAAAAAAGTATACCCAACTCCAAAAGGTGATTACGTAGTTCTAGAAGACTTAAATCTTCAAGTTAAAAAAGAAGAATTCATTACTATTATCGGTCATTCTGGATGTGGTAAAACAACGATGTTATCGATGATTGCTGGTTTGAATGAAATTTCTGCAGGGAAAATCGCTATTTTGGGATCTTCTATTAAAGGTCCTGGTCCGGATAGAGGTGTTATTTTTCAAGCACCCAGTCTGATGCCCTGGATGACAGCAATTGAAAACGTAATGCTTGGCGTAAAAAAAGTATTTCCTCATGGAACAAAAAAAGAGAAAGAGGACATTTGTAAATACTATTTAAGCAAAGTAGGTTTGGACGGATCTTTTCACAAAAGAGCCTCTGAATTGTCTCAAGGAATGCAACAACGTGTGGGTATTGCGAGAGCTTTTGCTATAAAGCCAAAAGTACTTTTACTAGACGAACCTTTTGGCATGCTAGATTCATTAACCAGAGGAGAACTTCAAGATGTGCTGATAGAAATTTGGAATAAAGAAAAAATTACAGCAGTAATGATTACGCATGATGTTGATGAATCTATTTTTCTATCAGACAGAGTGGTGATGATGACTAGTGGTCCGTCAGCAAAAATTGGAGACATACTACCCATAGCGTTTGAAAGACCAAGATCTAGAAAAGCGGTATTGGCACATGACGACTACTACAAATACAGAAAACATTTAATTGACTTCCTGGAACACTAAAACTGATAAATCATCGATTTGAAATGCGATAAAAAGGCGTTAAAACCTGTTTTTTATCATATTATAGAGGTTTGATTGCTTCTACATTTGTAAAAGAAATAACAAAACTATTTACTATCAAAAATAAGAACATTATGAAAATCAAAAAATTATTATTTGGAATTATGGTAATCGCTTCAACAAGTTTGATGGCACAATTATCATTAGACGGAGAATTTAGACCTCGAACAGAATGGTTTGGTCATGGAGGTCCATATACAGCTGGAGCAGATGGAATAAATGATGCACCAGCTGAAACTGCCTTAAAAGGATCACAAGGATTTGTTTCTACATCAATAAGAGCAGCCCTTAAAGTAACATACAAATCAGAAGGCTATACTTTATTTACAAGTTTTCAAGAAGTTTTTAAACTTGGAGATCGTCCACAAATTTCTGCTGCTGGAAACGGAAATTTTAGAGTTCAAGAAGCTTGGGCAGATATCAAACTCTCTGAAACAACAACTTTTAAAATTGGACGTCAGCCTATATCTTATGACGATCAACGAATATTAGGAGGTCTAGGATGGGCGCAACAGGCAAGAACGCACGATGCAGGTATTTTTCAATATAGCAATGAAGGATATAGTTTAAAAGTGGGTGGAGCTTTAAATACACCTAATGGTCCTATTTATGACACTGCAGCTCTTTTTTCATATAGAGAAATGGCTTTTGTACATGCTAATAAAAAATATGGCGGTTTAAATTTAAGCGCATTAGTTATGGCAAATACGTACCAAGCAGGAACTGAAAACAAATCTACATTATTGACAGCAGGTTTACATGCTGATTATAAAGTTGACAATCTTACTTTTAAAGCAAATGCTTATATGCAAGACGGGCAAAGAATTGGAGATACTGACGTAAAAGGAGCTTTTTTAACAAGCTTAGATGCTAGTTTAAAAGCTACTGACAAAACAAGTTTTAGCATAGGAGGAGAAGTTATTTCAGGAAAAGAAGATGATTCAGCTGCATTCTTTCCTTTGTATGGAACAAACCATGCTTTTAATGGTTTAATGGATAGGTTCTATGTTGGAAATCATGCAAACGCAGGTGGTTTGGTAGATTTAAATGCTGGAGTTAAAACAAAAGTAGGAAGCTATGCAGTTTCTTTAAAAGGGCATTATTTTACGGAACAATCTCAAGGAAAAGATGACTTAGGGACTGAATTAGATTTAGTCATTGCAAAAAAATTCAAAGGATACAAAGTAGTTGGAGGTTATTCTCAATTTTTTGAACCAAGTGGAGTTATTGGAAAAGACACTCAAAACTGGGCGTGGTTGATGTTAGTTATTTCTCCAAAATTTCTATAAAAGAATACACTTAGAATACATAGAAATCAAACTTTAAAAACCGCTTTTCGAAGCGGTTTTTTTATGCCTTTACTTTATTTATTTAAACTTTCTAATGCATATAACAACCTGCTCTTAGCATTCGATTGCAACCCAGATATAGACCTAAAAGGTTCGTGCTTTTGTTATCAAATCCCACTAATCCGTATCTTCTGAATCAAATTGATTACATACTAAAGGGTCTTCATCTATATAAACAGGAAATAGCAATTCATTACTTGTAAAAACACTTTTTACATCGGATTCTGACACCTTATTCGCAATAAAATTGAATGCACTCCAATTACCTGAACATTCTCAAAAATTCCTTAAAAATCATAGGTCAACCGAATAGCGCTACCTGTATATCCCAAACATTGGTTATTGTAAATAATCAGAACAATAACTATCCTTGGTCTGCCATCATATGATCCAATTTCTTCTATGAAAAATCTTTTACAAGTATTGACTTTACACCTTCCTTTTATTTTCCATTCTATTTTTTAAACTATAATACAAAAATCTATTTTCGATTCGCCCATCTAAAAACCGAAGTGATTTCTCACTTCGGCGCTTTATAAAACTAATTTTAAATATATCATGTTTAAGAATTCTCAAATTTGTTGGCCAATTTTGGAGCTTCTTTATTAAGCATCTTTTGAATAGTCGTATGCATCCACACAAGACATATAATTCCTAAGAAAAACATTAACAACCAACTACTCGACCATAAACCTGTCCCTTTTAAAAGATAACCAAAAAGAATAGGACAAATAAACCCACCTAAACCACCTAAGACACCTACCATTCCTCCTACTACGCCAACTTCTGTTGGGAAATAATCTGGTATATGTTTGTAAACAGCTGCCTTACCAATTCCCCAAATAGAACCAATAATGATACTTAAAATTGCGAAAATCCATAAGCTTGCTTGAAAATAAATATGAGTACTCCCTTTTATAATTAATTGCTTTTTACCAACCTTATCTCCAATTTCAACAATTGCTTCTTGCCACGTTTCTTTTATAGGAAGAATATGAATTTCGTTATCTACATTATTCAATGAATCATCCTTGGCAGCAATTAGATATTTTATTTCCCCAATTTTAACGTAATTATTTGTAACCTCTGTAACCACACCAGATTGCTTAGAAACAACTCCTTTTCCATCTGCATAAATATCCATTTTTGGCACAACTAGCATAATACTTACAACAACTGTAGAACCCAACACCCAATACATTACTTTTCTTGCACCCCATTTGTCTGACATCCAACCACCAAAAGCTCTTATCAATCCTGAAGGAAGTGAGAAACATGAAGCCAATATTCCTGCAGTCACTAAATCCAAATGATAAACGTTTGTGTAATAAGGCACCAACCAACCTGCAAAAGCAACAAAACAACCAAAAACCAAAAAGTAATACATCCCAAATCGCCAAACTCTAATATTTTTTAATGGTTGTAATTGTCCTTTTAAAGTCTTTTTCGCAGCTGTCGTTTTTTTATTCTCTGTTAATAAAAAAAACAGTGCAGCCGTTAAAACCAATACACCTGCATAGATCTGAGGCATAACTCTCCATCCTTCTATATTCGTTTTTCCATCAGTTAAAAAATAAAGTAATTTAGGTCCTACTAGCGTAGTTATTGCTGCACCTGCATTACCAGCGCCAAAAACACCTAATGCAGTACCTTGTTTTTCTTTAGGATACCAAACAGAAGAAAAGGCAATTCCGACAGCAAAACTTGCTCCTGACAATCCAAATCCCAAACTGCACATAGCATACCAAAAAAATGTGTCTACATAGGAGAGTAAAAACATTGGGATAGCGCATAGTATTAACAAAATTGTAAATACTGGTTTACCACCGAATTTATCCGTTAAAATTCCAGCTGGCAACCTCATAACCGCTCCTGTAAGAACAGGAATCCCTATCAACCAACCAATTTCGATAGACGTCCAATCAAAGACCTGATTGTCTACTAAAAAAGTAACAAGAACAGCGTTTAGCATCCATACAGCGAAACAGATAGTAAATGCAAATGTGTTCATAAATAACACTTGATTCGATTTCTTAAGGTTGATTACTTGTTCCATTTTAATTTTTAATTGAATAATTTGAGAGAACAAACATACGTAATTTTAACAAAAACTAAGTATTTTTACGTAATTTATTATGTTTTTAATCATACTATAAGATCTCTAAAAACAGTTTAAAAGAATTAAAACAGCATATATACTTACGCTTAAAGTTTTTTTAACATCAGAACTAAAAGATTTAAAAATCAAAATTTAAAACAAACCTATATAAAACAGCACCTTACACTACATGAATCAAACATCAAAAAAACCTAACTTAAAATAGAATACGTAAACTAATACGTATAAAACTATTAAATACTCAGAAGTTCTCTTATATTTGTACAAGAAACTAAAGTTTTAAGACAGTGGAAGAAACAATAAAAATCCTTTTAGCAGACGATCATTTATTAGTAAGAAATGGTATAAAATCTTTATTGGAAGAAGAAGCAACTCTTGAAGTAATTGGTGAAGCTGCCAATGGACAAGAGGCTCTTAAATTATCAAAAGAATTGCGTCCAGACCTTCTCATTATTGATGTTAGAATGCCTATTATGGACGGAATAGAAGCTGTAGGACACCTCCAAGATTATTCGCCAAATACGAAAGCAATCGTACTGTCAATGCATGATTCTGAAGAATACATCTTAAAATCTATAAAAGCTGGAGCTAGTGGCTATTTACTAAAAGACACAGGAAAACCTGAGTTTATCAAAGCGATCAATACGATCTATAAAGGAGGCAAATATTTTAGTGGAGACATTTCGAATGTAATTGTTACTAATTACCTTCAGAACTCCAACCCCGCTCCTGAAGAAACTTCCGCTCCAAAAAGTGCACATGGACTTACTAAAAAAGAAGCAGAAATTCTTCAGTTAATATTATCTGGAAGAACCAATACTGAAATATCTGATACCTTAGGGAAAAGTAAACGTACTATTGAGACGCATCGCTTCAACCTAATGAAGAAACTGAATGTTAAAAACTTAATCGAGCTCTCTTCAAAAGCAAAAGATTTAGGGTTTTCTTAATAAAGCTATTTTTTATCCTATAAAAACTAAGGAATTAAGCATAAAATAATATTTACATAAAAATTACGTATACTACTACGTATTACTACGTAATTTTGTAGCTTTGCACAAGCAATACAATTACAAATATAGAAAAGTTGTTATTGCTCACAACAAAAAAATCTACCTAGTAGATTTATCAAACTGAGAAAAAACACATATCTATGTCAATATCGAAATCCTATAAAACAACCTGTTCTTATTGTGGCGTAGGCTGTGGAATCATTGTAGACAAAAATCATAATGGAACTTTAAAGGTAAAAGGAGATCCAGATCATCCAACAAACAAAGGCATGCTTTGTTCTAAAGGAATGAACTTGCATTATGTTGCTCAGGATACTTCAGATAGAATTTTACATCCAGAAATGAGATGGAGTAAAAACCATCCAATGGAAAAAGTTTCATGGAATACTGCTTTGGACAGAGCGGCTACTGTTTTTAAAAGTATCATTAAAAAACACGGACCCGACAGTGTAGGTTTTTATGTTTCTGGACAATGTTTGACAGAAGAATATTACCTGGTAAACAAACTAACGAAAGGATTTATTGGAACAAACAATATAGACACAAATTCAAGATTGTGCATGAGTTCTGCAGTCGTAGGATACAAGAAAGCACTTGGAGACGACAACGTTCCGATTGCCTATGAAGATATTGAATTGGCAGATACATTTCTTATTACAGGTGCAAACCCTGCTTGGTGTCACCCTATTCTTTATAGAAGATTAGAAAAACATAAAGAACAAAACCCTGACACAAAAATCATAATTGTAGACCCTAGAAAGACACAATCATGTGCGATCGCAGATTTGCATTTGCAAATTATTCCTGGCACTGATGTAGTGCTTCACAATGCAATTGCAAAAAGACTGATTGACAAGAAAAAAGTGGCTCTAAAATTCATCAAAGAAAGCACAAATAATTATGAAGCTCTTAAAAAGTTTGTCTCAGGAACTTCCCTTTCTGAAGCTGCAAAAATTTGTGGAATTACTTTAGCAGAAATAAAATTAGCTGCACAATATATTGGTAATGCAAAAGGATTTATTTCTATGTGGACCATGGGACTAAACCAAAGTGTTATTGGAGTGGACAAAAACGTGACACTATTAAATATTTCTCTTCTTACTGGTCATATTGGAAAACCAGGTTCTGGTCCTTTTTCTTTAACAGGTCAACCCAATGCTATGGGGGGACGCGAAGTTGGTGGAATGGCAAATCTTTTAGCTGCTCATAAAAACTTAGCAGATCCAAAAGACAGACAAGAAGTAGCTGAATTTTGGGGGTCAAATCCAATATCCGACAAACCAGGCTTGACTGCTACTGAAATGTTTGATGCATTGGATAGCGGAAAACTTAAGGCAATATGGGTAATATGTACCAATCCTGTAGTTAGTTTACCAGATTCAAACAAGATTGAACGAGCCTTGAAAAAAGCAAACTTTGTAGTGGTTCAGGAGATTTCTCATAATTCTGAAACAGTAGAATTTGCAGATTTATTATTACCTGCAGCTGGGTGGTTAGAAAAAGAAGGG
>Ga0307984_1000672_pt1 | contig 14665 bp, 14 predicted proteins | sample EllFjometageno78_FD_203169 | JGI IMG/M metagenome (GOLD analysis project Ga0307984, IMG submission 203169) | Marine microbial communities from Ellis Fjord, Antarctic Ocean - #78 | ecosystem: Environmental > Aquatic > Marine > Unclassified | place: Southern Ocean | collected 2014-10-09
AGATCCGTACAATTGGGGGACAGGAGGTGTTGATATTGAAGACTGGTCGGAAGTAGGTGAAGGTAATCCTCCAGCTGACCGAAGATTTATTCAATCTGCTGGACCGTTCACACTAGAACCTGGTGATTATAATAACATTACGATGGGTGTTGTTTGGGCTAGAGGAACGAATGGAGACCCATTACAAAGTGTGAGCTTGTTAAGACAAGCTGATGACAAAGCACAGGCTTTGTTTGACAACTGCTTCGAAATTGTAAGTGGTCCTGACGCACCAGATGTTACCATTCAAGAATTGGAGAATGAGGTGATTATTTACATTACCAATGAAAACTCTCTTTCAAACAACTTCCATGAAGAATATGTACAATTCGATCCAGGTATACCTAAATTAAATATCGATGGTGAAGAGTACGATAGTCTTTCAAGATCGTACACATTCCAAGGATACCAAATCTACCAACTTGCTGACAACACTGTCTCTGCTGCTGATCTTGAAAATGTGGAAATGGCTCGGTTAATATTCCAATGTGATGTTGCTGATGAAATCGATATTATCTTCAACTTCGAGGATGATGAAATTATCCCTGTACCTGTACCAATTCTTATGGCTAACGGAGAAAACGAAGGGATTTCTCACAGCTTTAGAGTGACTACAGACGTGTTTGCACAAGGCGATAACAAGCTGGTAAACCACCGTACTTACTACTTTATGGCCCTCGCTTACGGATACAATATGTATGATCCATATGATTCTGCAGCTGGTACCGGCCAAGACATTCCCTACAAAGCTTCACGTAAAGGAGCTGTCGGTTCTATCCGTGTTTACTCCGGCACTCCTCACCTTCCTTCACCTGAATCGGGTGGTACTATTCAAAACTCTTCTTACGGAGACGGTGTTGTAATTACTCGTTTAGAGGGCAAGGGGAATGGCGACAACGTTATTGAGCTTTCTTCAGAAAGTGAGACCGCTATTTTAGAGAGTTCTAACGGCAGAGTCTCTCACCTTACTTACACAGGAGATGGCTCTCCGGTCAACATACGAGTTGTAGATCCACTCCGTGTTCCTGATGCTGACTTCGAATTGCGCGTTAACTCTAGTGATTCAGATCTGGAGGATGCTGATGAGTCTTACTGGATTTTAACCAACCGTACTCTTTTAGATGCTACGGGAGATTCTACAAAAGCGGTACGCAACTCTACGAAAGCGTTAAACATCCTCAACGAGGAGTTGTTGCTTGATTGGGGATTGAGTATTACGCTTCACCAGTATCAGTATCCAAATGGAGGAACTTTCTCAGATCCATTAGAGTCTTCTATTACGTTTGACAACCCATCTGCTCCTTGGCTACAAGGTGTTCCGGATACTGAAGGATTTGACCTTCTCAACTGGATACGTTCTGGAACTCAGGAGGGTGATAGTGAGTTAGAGGAAGAAGTAGTATATAACGACATTAAAGCTGGTAATCCGCTTGATGAGAATGAAAAATATGAAGGTATACTTGGAGGTACATGGGCTCCTTATTGTCTTGTGAGTTTCACCGATGAGGTGACTTTAGTCACGGGAGAGAGTATTATGATGCCTAACATTGCCCCTACCATAAAAGGACTTGAGGGTGATCTAAGTTCTTTCTCAGGGATCGATGGATTGAACAACGTGGATGTTGTGTTTACGAGTGACAAGCAACTTTGGACACGTTGTCCTGTACTTGAGATGCAGCCCGTAGAGGCATTGGCCCAAAAGGCTTACGATGGAGATGATCCTGAGAAAATGCGCCTGCGACGTCACCCATCGGTGGACAAAAAAGGCCGCAAACCTAGTGATGTAGGATACAACGCTTCGGAGGCTAACCCTAACGGAGCTCAGCCAGTAGGAATGAGTTGGTTCCCGGGATATGCGATCGATGTGGGTACTGGAGAGCGTCTAAACATGGCCTTCGGAGAAGATTCATGGTTGGGAGCAGATAACGGAAACGATATGATCTTCAATCCTTCTAGCCGTATTTACAGCGGAAATGGAAACCAAGGTGGAGTCTACGCAGGTGGTCAACACTGGATTTACGTCTTTAAAAACGCTCAGTTCGAGGAAGGTTCATCTAACCGAATGCCTTCATACGATAAAGGAAACTACATGTATGAAAATTTAGAGGCATCATCTTCTACTACGACAGTGAGAAGAGTCTTTAGAGCTTGTACATGGGTGGGGTCTTCTCTTTCTAATGCTGATTTCCCGATGCTTTCAGTAGAAGATGGGCTTATCCCGAATGATGCGCGCATCAAGCTTCGCATCTCGAAGTCTTACGATAAGTATTCTCCCCTTTTAGCAGATGTTGATGAGACTGATCAAGCGGAGAACAACTGGAATCCTCTTTACACTTTCTCAACGAAGTCTGTGGCGACGATTACAACTGACGACAGCACGCTCACTAGCGTACTGGATGTGATTGGAATTGTTCCTAACCCATACTACGCGTACAGCAGGTATGAAACCAGTAAGCTCGATAACAGAGTGAAGATTACGAATCTACCTGAGGAATGTACAATACGTATTTACAACCTGAGTGGAACACTCGTGAGACAGTTTAACAAAGCAGACCCACTCACATTCCAGGACTGGGATCTGAAGAACAGTAAGAACGTGCCTATCGCAGGTGGTGTTTATATAATTCACATAGACGTACCAGATATAGGCCAAAAAGTCCTAAAATGGTTTGGAGTTATGCGTCCCGTTGACCTTGATAATTTCTGATATGAAAAAGCAATTAAGTATCATTTTAATAGCCACCCTCGGACTAGGTTCTGTTTGGGCTGGAAATCCTGATCGTGCTGGTTCTGCCGGTGCAAGTCAGCTACTTATTAATCCTTGGGCTGCATCAAACGGTCTTGTAGGAGCTAATATGGCGAGTGTACGAGGTTTAGAGTCGGTATTTACGAATGTAGCTGGACTTGCTTTTATCGATAAGAGTGAACTAATTACTTCTAACTCTATCTATTTAAGCGGAACTGGAATTCGTTTAAACTCTGTAGGTTTTGCTACGAAAATGGGCTCATCTGGTGTCCTTGGATTTACAGTAACATCGGTGACATTCGGTGACATTCCTATTACGACCGAAGATTTACCTGAAGGTGGAATAGGGACATTCTCTCCTAGCTTTTCAAACATAGGAATCAGTTATGCTAAAGAGTTTTCTAACACTATATACGCAGGGTTTACTTTGAGAATTATCGGCGAGGCTATTTCTAATGTTAAGGCAGGTGGAATAGCATTCGATGCAGGAATTCGCTATGTTACTGGAGAAAATGACAAAATGCGCTTCGGTATATCTCTTAGAAATGTTGGACCACCCATGAGATATGCTGGGGATGGTTTAACTGTAACAGCTACACCACAAGGGTCTTCTAGTGCTCTTACTGTACTACAGAGATCTGAGAGATACGAATTGCCATCACTGGTCAACATCGGTATTGCTTATGATGTAGTGACTGAAGAAAATATGGTCGTTGAGCTTAACGGTCTGTTTACCTCTAACTCGTTTACAAAAGATCAATTTGGATTTGGTGCAGAAGCTAGAATTGGAAAGAACTTAGAACTTAGAGCTGGATATCTTTGGGAACAAGGATTGGGTTCTGATGAAAGTGTGACAACAGCATATACGGGACCAGCAGGTGGACTTACAGTTAAGTTGCCTACCGGATCAAGTGGAACCGAAATAGGACTAGATTATTCTTACAGAACGACGAATCCTTTCAATGGTACTCATTCTATTGGAGTGAAGATTTCAATCTAAGAAAGAGTCCTCTTAAAACTTATATAATTGAGAGGGTCAGCAGTGGCCCTCTCATTTGTTTTTAGAAAAACATAAGATGTCAGATATATCATACTATACAGAAGAAGGTTATGCATCACTTAAAAATGAAGTACACCAACTCAAAGCAATCGAAAGACCTAAAATAAGCGCACAGATTGGTGAGGCTATAGACAAGGGAGACTTAAGCGAGAATGCTGAATACGATGCCGCTAAAGATGCACAAGGGCTTTTAGAGGCTAAGATCGCCAAGCTAGATAATCTTTTAGCGAATGCTAGGGTGATTGATGATAGTAAAATTGACAATTCAAAGGTGTTTATATTAAGCAAAGTGACTATTCGAAATCAGAACAATGGCAAGGAAGTAACCTACACTTTGGTAGCTGAAAATGAAGCAAATCTATTAGAAAAGAAAATATATATTGACTCTCCTATAGGAAAAGGCTTGCTAGGGAAATCAGTAGGAGATATTGCTATTGTAGAGGTTCCCGCTGGAGCAATTCCATTTGAAATACTTGAAATATCAAGGTAGGTTTGGGTAGTATTTTTAGCAAAATAATCCGTGGTGAAATCCCTTGTTATAAGATCGCTGAAAACGAAGAGTTTTTTTCGTTTTTAGACATCTCTCCACTTGCAAAAGGGCATGTTCTTATAGTCCCTAAAAGAGAAGTTGATAAATATTTCGATTTAAATTCAGAAGAACTTTGTGGGATTAACTTATTTGCAAAAAGAATCGCCCAAGCAATAGAGAATTCTATTCCCTGTAAGCGTGTGGGTGTAGCAATTATCGGGTTAGAAGTTCCGCATGCACACATTCATTTAATACCACTAAATTCTGTTGAGGATATTAATTTTGAAAGACAAAAATTAAAACTCTCACATGAAGAGTTCGAAGAAATTGCAGTGGCAATAAGGAAGGAGCTTAAAAATCTAAAATAGCGGTCATGATGGTAAGCACTCCATCAACTTCTCTAGTCCAAATGGGACGAACATGACCATCTACAGCAGAGATATTGTTGTAATCTCCAAAGAATACTTGGCCTTTCGGGAGAAAGGGCGATTCCGATACAAGTTGATTCACAAATAATTCTCCACCATCAAATGAACTTGCGACATAAACGTCTGTTGTGGCATCATCATGATTACGTCTGTCATAAAAAACAATATGGATGCCACCATTTGAAGGGTCAACCGCCATCCAAGTGAAGAACTGTTGCTTTCCGGGACCATCGTTATTTACACGGATTGGAGTACACCACGAATCACCGTGATTGTCAGAATAGGTTAGAAAAACATCTAAATCATCTTCACCATTCCTCTCGTCAGTCCAATTGATATAAATGCGCCCAAAGTGGGGGGAATCGGGAGCTAAGTCCACAGCTGTGACAGGCATACCATTTACTCGACCTATAGATTTTACCGTTTGAGCCCAGCCTCCAGTCATATCTGCAGCTTTTATATCATGATTTAACCATGTTTTACCTCCATCATAACTTCTATCAAACATGATTGACTCGTTTACAGCCCACGCAACATATACCTCGTCATTAGGCCCTACTGATGGGACAGCTCCTTCAGTTGTTTCGTCATCATCTAAGCAATCGCCTGCTGTTTCACTAATTCTAACGGGGGTAGACCAATGCATTGCTTTTCGATCTGAAAAACTGCAGAGTATTGTTGTAGAGTCTGTAGGGGAATGGCTATCGTATTTGTCAAATTGAGTCCAGCAGGCGTGAATCGTTTTTCCGTCTGATGTCGCGACCGCCCATTCCTTATCTTGATCTTTAGGGTGTTCTAAGCCGATGCTTCCACCATCACTCCACTTTTTACCATTGTTTTGAGAGTGTTGACATACAATCCTATCTAACAACATGTCACTGCTCCACCCCTTGCCTTCTGGGTCGCTTAAATGGAGGAAATAAAAATCGCCATTGGGAGAAGAAATAACACAAGGGTCACCATAAACCCCGAAACTAGATTGCAATTTCTTTTGTTTCCAAGTATGTCCTCCGTCTGTTGATCTATAAACATTATCTAAGATGCTTCCTGCAACAATAATATTCGGGTTTTTTTGACTTATGGCAATGCTTGGCTCACAAGGTTGAAATCCATTCGTAGTACGCTCTAATCCTATTCTAACATTCTTAGGTACTTGTAAATCATCATTAGATTGAGCAAATACAGAGAAAATACACAGAAATAAAAAATGAAATAACAACCCTCTTAGACAGAACTTCATTACTTGTTGCTTTCAACTAAGCTGTCAAAGTCAGAGATAAGCACTTTGAGCTCTTCTTGAATAGCGTTTTGTAGTTGAAGAAGATCATCACCCGATAGCTCGGCTAATTTTTCTTCAGCAGCATGGTCATGAATATGCAACTCACCCTCTTCATGGTTGCATACTGTACCTGGTAATTTTACCATTGTTTTACTCCAAGTCAAGTATCTAGCATCTAAAGAAACAAGCTTAATGAAAGAGCTATCAGTACGAGGAGTATTTATGTCTGCCAGAAGTCCGAATTCAGTAGCAAGTCTCACATGAAATTCCTTTGCTAATTTCTCACTCTCTTCATGGACTGAGATAGCCAAAGATTTTGCGTTACTCTCATCCAGTGCATCGTGATTTTGATCACAGTGAGAAGAATCACCGCATGATGAAAAAGAAAAGATTACAAGAAAGACTGATAAAACTAAAGTTGACGTTTTCATAATTTTATAATACTATTATTTTACTAATTTAAATCATTTTTAGGAACTGGATCATCTCCTGAAGTTCCCCAGGGATGACAGCTTCCTATTCTACGCAAGGTTAATCCTAAACCCTTGAAAGAACCCCACTCCTCAAAAGATTGTATTGCGTACGTAGAGCATGTGGGGTTATGTCTGCAATTAGATCCAAGGAATGGGCTAAGTATGATTTGGTATAGTCTGACTAAGGCAATAAAAACAAAGCGCATAGCTCAAAGATAGTCAGAGGTAGATTAAGTAGGCCAATTCTCAATAAGCATAATCAAAGCTAGACTTAATGTTGCACCTCCAACTACAAGTTGTTGGGAGCGTTCATGAATACCCAATGCACGACCAAGAGAAAAAAGAGACAATGTGACTAGTAAAATAATCAATTGACCTATTTCAATTCCCAAATTGAACTTGAGAAGTGGTATAATAAAACCCGCATCTCCTGAGGTAGAAATTCTGTAAAAAGATGAAAATCCAAGTCCGTGAATGAGACCAAACAGCACTGTAAATAAATAAATTGACTTCTTAGAAAATTTTGAGGAGCTTACCAAGCTAAGGCCGCTTATTTGCAAAGCTGCCGTTATGACGATCGTTAAGGGAATAAGAAACTCTATATACGCTATCATTGATCGAACCGCATCCAAGCCTGCGAGAAGAAGTGTTAAGGAGTGTCCTAGAGTGAATGCGGTAGCAAGCAAAGCCATTCGGCCTAATTTAGTGAGATCGAAGGATGCTGCCAATGCAATTAAAAAAAGAATGTGGTCTAGACCTGAAAGATCAGTTATGTGAGATGCTCCTAGAATAATATCCTTCATCGCAAAGATTTCGTTGAATTACCTAATGCGGTGATATGCACAAATTGTAAATGAGAATTCATGGTTTTCATCAGCGGGGTGATCATCAAGAACACGCATCTCCCATAAGGAGGCATCAAATTCAGGGAAGAAGGCGTCTCCTTCAGGTGTACCGTGAACGTGAGTGAGATACATTGTGTCTACCACGTCTAATTCGAGAGCGATTTTATAAATCTGACCACCTCCAATTATAAAGCAATCTGTTTCTCCCGAATTGCGAGCTATTTCTAAAGCACTTTCTAAAGATGGTGAGAGTAAAGCGGGAGAAGCATCATATTCAGAGTTGAGACTTAAAATGATATTTGTCCGTCCAGGAAGAGGCCTGTATTTATGTGGAATACTTTCGTAATTCTTTCTCCCCATAATAACATGTCTTCCTCGAGTTGACGCCTTAAAAAAAGACATATCGTCTGGCAATGACCAAGCCAAGTCGTTGTCCTTTCCTATTACTCCATTATCCGCTACAGCAGCAATTAAGATAATGCGCATTAAAGGATTTTCATTTTCGCTCATACGGCAATTGGAGCTTTGATGTGAGCTTGTGGCTCATAGTTTACAAGCGTGAAATCTTCGTGAGTGAAGTCGAAGATGCTCTTAACATCTGGATTGATCAGCATCTTAGGCAGCTCCCCAGGTGTTCTAGACAGTTGTTCACGAGCTTGTTCGACATGATTTGAGTAGAGGTGAACGTCGCCGAATGTATGCACGAACTCACCTGGCTTAAGTCCACAAACTTGAGCCATCATCATTGTGAGTAGAGCGTAAGACGCTATATTAAAAGGAACCCCTAAAAAAGTATCAGCGGAACGTTGGTAGAGTTGGCAATTTAACTTACCCTCACTTACATGAAATTGAAATAAGCAGTGACATGGAGGGAGAGCCATATCATCAATAAAACTGGGATTCCAAGCGCTTACTACATGTCGTCTTGAATACGGATTGTTGATAATGGAGTCGATGACCTTTGTGATTTGGTCTGTGGAAGAGCCATCCGGATTAGGCCATGAACGCCACTGATAACCATAAACGGGACCGAGGTCTCCATTCTCATCAGCCCAATCATCCCATATTCTAACTCCGTTATCCTTCAGGTATTTAATGTTCGTATCGCCTTGAATAAACCAAAGTAATTCATGAATAATACTTCTAAGGTGGAGTTTCTTAGTTGTAGTTACAGGGAAACCTTTAGAAAGGTCAAATCGCATTTGGTATCCAAAACAACCAAGTGTTCCCGTTCCAGTTCTGTCATCTCGGACGACTCCATTATCTAATAAGTGGTTAAGTAAATCAAGGTATGCCTTCATAGAGCGAAGATACTGAACAACTATTGCCAAATACGCAGCTTATCAACTATAGGACCAACTTCCCTTGCTCTGTAAATCATATTCACAACGAGCATATGCAAAAGGAGGGCGAAGTGAAGTGGAATAATATACAATGGCCATCCAAGAGATGGGAATAAAAAGGGGTTTGTCACATGTGGAGCTTCAGAAACAAACATGTAGTTAGCTAAGACTCCATCAGGGCTATCGTACAAATTTATAAATCCATTTATAAATACCATCAGAGTTGAAATTACTGCAGCAAACAAATAGGATCTCAACCAGTCAAAAGATTTCAGTCGCATACCATAGATTCGAATCATGACTATTGGGACAACAAAAAGGCCCGTGTGAACAAGAATATAGTGAATCATAACAAACGGAGAATCACCCACAGTAAGCAGTGGAGTTAGCAACGAATAAAAACCTCCAAGTAAAGACATGAAGAAAGTATAGACGAAGATTTTTCTACTTCTTATGAAGCAATTCAATGCAAGGAGCCAGAAGTTGAGTCCACAAAAGTGAAGAGGGAGAGATCGGTGAAAAGAAAGGGTTTGGTCTGGATTTAAAATAGTATAAGCAGGTAGGAATACCTGTATTGCAATCATCGTAAACCCCAAACACTTTAAGTACCAATCTCTGTTTTCGACACTGACTTTATCGAAACATTTGATGAAAAACCACCCCATAAAAAGTGCACATCCCATCATAATCCAATACCTCATCTCATTGGGTAGAATGGCTACATCGTAATTGTTCATTTTTGTAATTTAAGCGATTTAGTCAACTCACCATTGTGGTTAAGCTGATTCAGCAACAATCGTTCGAGTAGGGAATGCAAAATCGAGTTTTGCTTCATTAAATTTTGTCAAAACCGCCAAATTTACTCCTCCAGGAGTATTGGCCCAGTGACCAGATTTTTTAATATAATAGATACAGTTTATATTAAGGCTGAAGTCCCCGAAAGAATTAAACCAAATAGTACATTCATCCTCAGTATCAGTCCTATCAGTTATGATTTTATTTAACATGTCTAGTGCCTCTTGAAGTCTCTCCGGGGAAGTATTATACGTAAGCCCTAAAGAAAGATCCGCTCTGCGTGAAGGTTCTGCCGTAATGTTTTCTACAGGTGAGTTGGTAAAGTTCTTGTTAGGAATTGTGACCATCCTACCGTAAAGGGTTGTGATTTTAGAGGAGCGAATACCAATTTCTTTAACTACTCCATCTATACCATCAATGATTATTCTATCCCCTACTTTAAATGGTTTATCTATAAACACAGTAACTCCACCGAAAATATTAGCTACAAAATCCTTCGCTGCCATTGCTAAAGCAAGACCACCTATACCTACCCCTGCAAGCATAGCCCCTACATCAAACCCAACGTTATTCATTGCAGTGATTACACCTAAAATCCAAATACTAGATCTCAATGTTTTTCTTAAAATCGGTTCAATTTGATGAATCATCGAATCTTTCGAATTTGCACCAATGTTTGATATGACATTCTCTACTACCGCATCGAGCAGTCTAGCTGCAAGCCACGTAAGGTCAAGAAGAACAACAATTTGAAAAATGGAATTGACAATCTCAGCTGATCCTTCAACTTTCAACTGAGAATAACCTAAGTAAAAACCCAATAAAACAATTGCAAGCGCAATGGGCTCTTTGATTGAGTCAATGACAATCTCGTTTAATTTAGTGACTGTAGAAGCAGTGAGTTTTTTAAGAGCTTTAAAGAAAACCTTATGCATTAAACGTGCTAAAATCACACTACTTAGAATATATGTTAGAGCAATTAACCACTCTGTTAGGGGATTCCCGAAATAAATTATTGTTTCCATTCAGCTAAAGTCGGAAAACTAACTGATATCTTTGCATAATAATGAGAAATCTTCAAACAGGACCTTCTTTAAGGATTGGGGTTTTAGGTGGTGGTCAATTGGGCCTCATGATGATTCAATCTGCAATAGACCTTGATTTAAGGGTGGAAGTCATGGACCCGTCTGAAAAAGCACCTTGTGCTAAATACACTCACAGGTTTGTCCAGGGCGATTTAAATGATGCAGAATCTGTTTTTCAGTTTGGTAAAGATCTTGATATTGTTACGATTGAAATTGAACATGTAAGCGTTGCTGGACTTCGTAAATTAGAAAAGTCTGGAGTCAAGGTCATCCCTAAACCTGACCATATTGCTCTGATTCAAGATAAAGGGCTGCAAAAACAATTTTTTCAAGACAATAAAATTCCTACATCAGATTTTATACTCATTGAAGCTGATGGTGACATCTCCTCTTTAGGCCTTCCTATAGTCCAAAAATTAAGAACTGGGGGGTACGACGGACGTGGAGTTCAAATATTAAAAACTACTACTGATATTGTAGAAAGGGGGTTTTCCGAGGCGAGCGTATTAGAGAAAGCTGTAGATATCGACAAAGAACTTGGAGTTATTGTCGCTCGTAATTCATCAGGGGAAACATCTATTTTCCCTGTGGTTGAATCTGTGTTTGACCCCAAAGTAAATCTAGTTTCTTCATTAATTGCTCCAGCTAATATTGATGAAAACACAGCCGCTAAAGCCCAAGCACTTGCTTTGCAGGTTCTAGAAGCAATGGATTTCGAAGGACTTATGGCTGTAGAGTTGTTTTTAGATTCAGATGGCGCTTTACTCGTCAATGAAGTAGCGCCTAGAACACACAATAGCGGTCACCATACAATTGAAGCAAACAAGACCTCTCAATTTGCACAACACCTGAGATCCGTCGTGGGCCTTCCACTTGGAGATGTAGGCCTTTTACACAATGCTGCAGGCATGATTAACCTATTAGGGGCTGTCGGTGCATCTGGAGCGCCCGTATATGAAGGGTTGGCCGAAGCTCTTTCGATTCCTGGAGTTCACCCCCACCTATATGGTAAATCAGAAGTAAAGCCTTATCGCAAGATGGGACATGTTACTGTGACGGGATCAGACCTTGATTTGGTACAAGAAATACTGTTAAAACTTCGTGAATCTCTTTGCGTAAGCGGAACAAAAGAAAAGTAACTTGTTCGTATGAATAAACCTAATATCGCTGTCCTCGCTGGAGGTTATTCTGGTGAATATGATATCTCTATTCAGAGTGCTACTGAAATTTTAGACCACATTGATACATCTAGGTTTGCACCAATCATTGTAAAACTGGAGTCTGAAGAATCATGGTTGGCAGTGCACTCCGATGGCAAGCTTTCAAATATTGACAAATCAAATTTTACTTGGACAGACTCCTCGGGAGTTAAACGATCATTTGATTTGGCTTTTATTATGGTTCACGGCACACCTGGTGAAGATGGATTGTTACAAACGTATTTCGAAAACTTAAATATTCCTTTCACTACAGGATCGTCAGAGTCCGTCTCTACCACTTTTAATAAATATCTCACAAATAATACATTGAGACAAGAAGGACTATTTGTAGCTGAGTCCTTTTTAATAGAAAAAGAGAGTCCTTTAGATCAGGATGAATTGAATCATATCTTACAACTTATACCGCCACCTTGTTTTGTGAAACCAAACCACGGAGGATCTAGTCTTGGGATCTCAAAAGTTTTAACAAAAGACGATATACTACCCTCAATTGATCATGCTTTTAAAACGGGAACGCCATCTGTTCTAATCGAATCACTTTTAATTGGAAAAGAATTCTCTGTGGGAGTTGTTCCTGGAGATGACAGCATTCCCAAAGCAATGCCGATTACCGAAATCATTTCAGCGAACGAGTTTTTCGATTATGAAGCAAAATATGAAGGAGCTAGTCAAGAGATTACGCCGGCTGAAATATCAAAAGAATTGGCTGATAAAATCCATCTAAACGCTCTAAAAGCATACCAATCGTTAGACTGTAGAGGCATGGTTAGAGTCGACTTTATCGTCGTAGAGGGGAACCGTCCCGCGATTTTAGAAATCAATTCAGTACCAGGGTTTACAAAAATGAGCTTGCTGCCTCAGCAATTAGCCCATGCAGGAGTCAACGTGAGAGATCTTCTGTCAAGAATAATAGAATCTTCAATCGGTAACTAAGACTTCACCCGAGAAGGATTGTCCTTAATAAATGCCTTCCAACCTCCAGCACCTCTTTGCATTGTCGGATTCGTTAGTTGGTAATGATGGCAAAGCGCAACGGCAATGCCATCTGAGGCATCTAGATTTTTAGGCATCTTTTCTGAAGGGATATTTAACAACCTCTGAACCATTCCCTGAACTTGTTCTTTTGATGCAGCACCTGAACCCGTAATAGATTTTTTTATTTTCCTCGGGGCATACTCAGCGATGTGTAAATCACGACTTAAAGCCGCAGCAAATGCTACACCTTGAGCCCTTCCAAGTTTAAGCATGGATTGAACATTTTTTCCGAAGAAAGGAGCTTCAACTGCCATTTCATCTGGCGAATGTGTTTCGATTAATTGAACACATTTATCGAAAATCTTCTTGAGTTTAAGTGCGTGATCCTGATATTTAGCCAAATGTAAAGAACCCATTTCAACCATCTCCACCTTAGATTTCCCCACAATGCGAATAACTCCAAAACCCATAATCGTAGTTCCTGGGTCAATCCCTAATATGATTCTCTCTGATTCCATCTTATTATAAATGTGAAAAATACAAACTGTTTGACATCTTAATCGTATTCTAGCAAAATGATTGTAATCAGCTTCGTCTTAATAATCCATGCCCTTGTTGTAGGGATGTGGACTCGAGGTTTTAAGCAGCAGCACCAAGTTAGGGATAATTTACTCGAGCCGCTTACAGTCATCATTGCATGTAAAAACGAGGAGCATACCCTCCCTTTCCTTCTCTCATCTTTAAAAGACCAAACAACGCAGCCATTCGAAATCATTGTTATCGACGACCACAGCACTGATTTAACAAAAGAAATCGCATCTAAATTTACAGTCTTAAACAACAATGGAGTTGGTAAAAAAGACGCGATTCGAACCGGAATAAAACACTGCAAGACCAAATGGGCAATAACTACGGATGCGGATGTTCAAGTACCTGCAACTTGGATAAATAGTATGTCGTCTGCAGCTGGAAGCACGTCAGGATCAGCACTAATCGGCCCTGTAAAAATCACGCCTCACGCTAGCGCTATTGTTAGTGGAGTAGAACGACTTGACTACGCTGCACTGATGGGTTGGTCAGCATCCACTGCTGTAAATGGAAATGCCGCAATGGGAAGTGCTGCTAATTTTGCAATTAAAGTCAGTGACTACCCCAATGAAGACCAAATAAAATCTAAGGTTGAATCCGGAGATGACGTCTTTGCGATACACAGTCTTGTGAGCTTAGGAAAAAAGGTGTTTTGGGTTCACGACTTGAAAGCATGTGTCGAAGCAGGCAGTGCGGGAAGCATTAGCAACTGGATCAGGCAAAGAGCACGGTGGGGTGCCAAAGCGAAGCATTATACAAACCCTAAAGCAGTTAAAACTTCATATTGGATTGCAACTATCGGACTGATTCAATTAACAACTATCGGCTTGTTAATTGCAGATTTTAAGTCTAGCATTCTCGCATTTGGCGTTTTGTGGCTCGGACGAGCAGCAATTGATATCATCTTCACCAGAAAAGTCGCCGCATGGTTTCAAATTTGCACCCCCACACTCAGTTGGGTCCTTCTCGCTGTTACATATCCATTCCAAATACCCACAGTGTTCATATATTCTTTCTTTTTTAAGGCCAAATGGCGTTGAATTTCCGAACTTCGAACAGTGAATATTTGGAGAGAACTCATATCAAACAAACTCGCTCTAATCGGAGGCACTTGGATCATGTTGTGGGTAAGCATTGCAATTGCCGGTCCCATTCTACGTCCTGACCCCTCAGAAAATGCCAACAACCAACATCTAGATCTCAGCTTACTCCCTCCAGGAACTGAAGTGAATGTCGATGGAGAGTCGTTCACAATTTTAA
>Ga0307984_1000673_pt1 | contig 14661 bp, 17 predicted proteins | sample EllFjometageno78_FD_203169 | JGI IMG/M metagenome (GOLD analysis project Ga0307984, IMG submission 203169) | Marine microbial communities from Ellis Fjord, Antarctic Ocean - #78 | ecosystem: Environmental > Aquatic > Marine > Unclassified | place: Southern Ocean | collected 2014-10-09
AAATGCAGATGAAGTTGCCAGAAATATGAAGTATGCACGAGACGAAGCAAAACTTAATCCTGGTGTCCCTCAATCTCCATTTGAAGAGTCTGCTAGTAACTATACAACGAAAGATGAAAGTCTACATTCTGACGCCACCACTCAATCAGAAATACCAGTACTAAGGGGAAATCTTGAAACTACGACAACATCTTCATCATACACATATATTCCTACTACACCAAGTCCAGAACTTGCTAGAAAAGTAGGTGAAAGTATGGAAGAATTCTTGAGACGTAGCGGTGTAACATCAAACCAAACAACAGCAGAAAAAGAAACAAAGACTAAAAGACTGGCGAAAAGTGCAGAAAAGATGATAAATGATTGGCGAGGAAAACAATTGGATTATACGAGAGATTCAAGAGCATTAATATCATCAATGAACGATGCATTAAAGGAAAGAGATTTTCCAAGTAAGAAAGCATCGTTGTCTAATAGACTAAAAGTATTAGTAAGTCTCCAGACTGATAACCAGAAAATCATTACAAATCTAACTAACAAGTATATAGACTCATTTTATTATACTGGCGGAAGTATAATCCTAAATGAAAACCGGATAGACTTACATTATCTTGGTCGTATATACCCAGCACAGACTCGCACATATAACAACGCAGTCACCTCATTAAATGCTATACAAACAGAATGGAAGAGTATTGACATCCAATTGCATTAGTGTTATAATATTAACAGTTAAACAGCGTTTTTAAGATAAATACTAGAAAGTAAATTTATCGGGGACAATCATGCAAGTAAATGAAATAATCACAGACATTGAAGAGGGACTATATGACCCTCATATTTTTAAAGCAGTATTCATGGCTGGTGGACCCGGCTCTGGTAAAAGTTATATAGCAACGTCAAGAATATTAAAAGGCGGTGGTTTAAAAATAGTAAATTCAGACGACATCTTTGAGTATAAGATGAAAAAAGCAGGTCTAGACCACGGCGACCCAGAAGTCATATATAGTCCTCAAGGACAAGAAGTTCGAAATCAAGCAAAACAAATGACTGGAAGAATGGAAGATAGATATCTTGATGGTAGACTTGGTTTAATTATTGATGGTACTGGAAGAGATGTTACCAAGATTGCAAAAGCAAAAGAAAAATTAATGAACATGGGCTATTCATGTATGATGGTTTTTGTTAATACAAGTTTAGATATCGCACAGGAAAGAAATTTAGATAGAGAACGAGTTTTGCCAGCAGATGAAGTTTCAAGTATGTGGAATGCAGTACAAAATAACATAATGAAATTTCAACAGTTATTCGGTGCATCAAAGTTTCAAGTTGTTGATAACAATGGCGGACTTGAAGACCCAGATAGAGCAGAGAATTTCAAAGTAGTTGAGAAAAATATTACTGCATTCATCAGTCGTCCACCATCAAATCGTTATGCAAAAGCATGGATTGAAAACGAACAGAAAAAGAAAAGCAATGCAAACAACCAATAGGTAGGTAAATGACAATAGTAAAGCAACTGGCTGAGTATAGAAAAGAGATAGACTTAGATTTTATCAAAAAGACTCACGTTCATTATTGTACTCCCTGTTATGCAGGTCAGATTTCAGAACCATATTTTCGCTCATGGACCAAAGGTCACATGATGTTTACAAAATATGATATCCCATATTCAATAACAACATCAGCAAATGAAAGTTTAATTTCACGTGCAAGATGTCATATGGTAGCCTATTTTATGGCTAATCCAGAAGCAACTCATATGATGTTCATTGATGCTGATATTAATTTTGATGCAGTTGACATATTGCATATGTTACAACATGACAAAGATGTGATAGTTGGAGCATATCCAAAAAAAGAATTAGACTGGGACTCTATAAAAGATGCAGTCGAAAGAGGATTAGACGACCAATCAATCAAGGATACTGCTGCCAATTATGCCATGAATCCTGACTGGGATTATAACGAAGAAACTGACACACGTAAATTACATATCGAAGATGGATTAGTAAGACTTAAAGATGCCGCAACAGGCTTCATGCTTATTAAACGAAGTGTTATAGAAAAAATGGTAGAGTCTTATCCTGAATTGTATTTCAATAATGATTTACGTTTTGAAAAAGAATTTACGAAGTGGACTTATCTATTTTTTGACTGTATGCACGAAGAAGATACGAAAAGATATCTTAGTGAAGATTACGCCTTTTGTCGAAGATGGCAACAACTAGGTGGAGAGATTTGGTTAGACCCGTTAGTGAAACTAGACCATGTTGGTCATTATACATTTAACGGTAATATAGGAAAAATGTTTTACACTTCGCCACCAGAAGATGAGAATTTAAAAGCATAACTACTATAGTAAGAGATACATTATTTAATAACGAGGGAAAAGATGGGATTAATTAAAAAGTTCGAAAAATCATATGCGAGTAAAACACATGATGAGATGTCACTAACCGACTATCTTACATTGTGTAAGAAAGATAAATTAGCCTATGCATCCGCGGCGGAAAGATTATTGTCAGCGATTGGAGAACCAGATGTAGTTGATACTAGCAACGATGCTAGATTGAGTCGTATATTTCTAAATCGCACAATTAAAGTCTATCCAGCATTTTCAGATTTCTTTGGAATGGAAGAAGCAATTGAACGACTAGTTGCATATTTTAGACAATCTGCTCAAGGTCTTGAAGAAAAGAAACAAGTATTATATCTACTAGGACCAGTTGGCGGTGGTAAATCATCACTAGCAGAACGTCTAAAAGAATTAATGGAAAAGCACCCAATGTATGTGCTTAAAGCAGGTGATGAAATCTCACCAGTATTTGAATCACCACTAGGACTATTTGACCCTAAAGAATTCGGTGCAGATGCAGAAAAAGAATTTAACATTCCATCACGTTACCTTAGTGGTCTATTATCGCCATGGGCGGTTAAAAGATTAGACGAGTTCGAGGGCGACATTACAAAGTTTAGTGTTGTAAAGATGTATCCATCGAAGTTGAAGCAAAACGGTATTATGAAGACTGAGCCGGGTGACGACAATAATCAAGATATCTCAGCATTAGTTGGTAAGACTGATATTCGTAAATTAGAATATTTCTCACAGAATGACCCAGACTCATATGCATTCTCGGGCGCATTATGTCGTGGTAATCAAGGTATTATGGAATTTGTAGAGATGTTCAAGGCACCAATTAAAGTCTTGCATCCTCTATTAACAGCAACACAAGAAGGTAACTATATGGGTACTGAAGGTATTTCAGCAATTCCATTTAATGGTATCGTAGTTGCTCACTCAAATGAGAGTGAATGGGAAGCATTTAGAAACAATAAGAACAACGAAGCATTCTTAGACAGAGTATATATTGTTAAAGTTCCGTATTGTTTACGTGCTACAGAAGAAACATCTATCTATACGAAGATGTTAGAATCATCAGGATTAAACAGCACTAAATGTGCGCCTCATACATTAGACATGTTAGCACAGTTCTCAGTTCTTTCGAGGTTGAAAGAGCATACAAACTCAAACCTAGCGGCTAAAATGAGAGTATATGATGGTGAGAATCTACATGACGTAGACCCTAAAGCAAAGACCATGCAAGAATACAGAGATGTAGCAGGCGTAGACGAAGGTATGAACGGTATGAGTACTCGTTTCGCATTTAAGATTCTATCTCAAACATTCAACTTCGACCCAGAAGAAATCGCGGCAGACCCAGTACATCTAATGTATGTATTAGAAACTGCTATTAAACGTGAGCAGTTTCCAGAATCAACAGAAGACGAATTACTTGGCTACATTAAAGACCACCTAAGTGTCAAGTATAGTGAACAAGTAGGAAAAGAAATTCAGAAAGCATACCTAGAAAGTTATAATGAGTATGGTCAAAATCTATTTGATAGATACTTAGATTATGCTGACCACTGGATTCAAAACATTGATTATAAAGATGCTGATACTGGCAACTTATTTGACCGTTCTGTTCTTAACGAAGAACTTGAGAAAATTGAAAAACCAGCAGGTATTGCCAATCCAAAAGACTTCCGTAATGAAGTTGTGAATTGGGTACTACGTGCAAGAAGCAATTACGAAGGTAGAAACCCACCTTGGACTGCTTACGAAAAGATGAAAGAAGTAATCGAACACAAAATGTTCGCTGGAACAGAAGAACTACTTCCAGTTATTTCATTCGGTAGCAAGAAGAACAAGGAAGACCAATCTAAACATGATGATTTCATAGATAGAATGGTGAAGAAAGGTTATACACGCCGACAAGTTAAACGATTAGTAGAATGGTATATGCGAGTACAGAAGTCTAACTAGAGGAAGACTTTCATGGCTAATACAATTATCGATAGAAGAAAGAACCCAGGTTCCAAGTCTTCTGCCAATAGACAAAAGTTCATTAAACGAACTAAGAAAGAAATACGTAAAAGTATACATGATACGTTGGGCAAACGTAGCATCAAAGGTTCAGGCGATTCACAAGACGTGGTTATCAATCGAAAAGGCATTGGTGAACCACAATTCAATCATAATCCACAAACAGGCTCACGAGATATCGTTCTTCCAGGCAACAAAGATTTTGTCGAGGGAGATGAGTTACCGAAACCACCAAGTGGTCAAGGTCAAGGTGGTGGTGATGGTGATGCAAGTAATGAGGGCATAGGTGAAGATGAGTTTGGTTTTGCATTAAGCAATGATGAATTTGTTAACATCTTGTTTGAAGACTTAGAATTACCACACATGATTTCTAAAGAAAACAAATCAGTTCAACGATTCGAACTAACTCGTAGTGGTTACACAAACGACGGCAATCCAACACAGATGAATTTAGAGAAGAGTATGGTCAATTCTATTGGTCGTAAGATTGCTTTAAAGACACCAAAACTTAGAAAGATTAAAGAACTTGAAGCAGAACTAGAAACGTGTAAAGACGAAGAACGCAGAGTAGAGATTGAAGAAGAAATTCGCAAATTACGTATTCGTGCTAACGCGGTCGCATTTGTCGACCCAGTCGATTTACGATATAATAACTTTAGTAAGAAACCAGCACCAATCTCACAAGCAGTGGTATTCTTTATTATGGACGTGAGTGCTAGTATGACACAAGAACATAAAGACTTAGCAAAACGCTTTTTTATGTTACTTAATCTATTCGTATCTCGTAAGTATAAAAGAGTCGATTGTATTTTTATTAAACACCATATCCAGGCAACAGAATGTTCAGAAGATGAATTCTTTAATAATAGAGAAAATGGCGGTACAATAGTTTCGAGTGCATTCAAACTTGCAAAAGAAATCATAGATGACCGTTATTCGCCAAATGAGTGGAATTTATATTTCTCTCAAGCAAGTGATGGCGACAACTGGGACAATGACAATGAAGAACTTCTTGATATTATTTCCACCGACATTTTACCTATAACTCAATATTTTAGTTATATTCAAGTAGGACAAAAACGTCATGGATATTATAATAGTGGCAACTTGTTGCAAGAGTATGAAAAATTATTAGCAACGCATAAAAACATTGTAACTAAACACATAGAAGATAGTTTCGATATATATCCAGTATTCAGAGAGATATTTAAAATTAAAGGCAAAAATGAGTAATTTAATATACACAGGTTCTAGTTGGGATTTCGATAAACTATATCGTATGATGGATGCATGTGAAGAAATCGCAGTCAATGATATGGGACTCGATTGTTTTCCGAATCAGATTGAAATCATTACAGTTGAGCAAATGTTAGATGCGTATTCAAGTGTCGGCATGCCATTGATGTATAATCATTGGAGTTTTGGTAAAAGTTTTATAGGAAATAAACAGCAATATAGCAGAGGTGAGATGGGATTAGCATATGAGTTAGTTATTAACTCTAATCCTTGTATAAACTATCTCATGGAAGAGAATTCCATGACGACTCAATCTCTCGTAATTGCCCACGCGGCATTTGGACATAACCATTTCTTTAAGAACAACTATTTGTTTAAGCAATGGACATCACCAGATGCTATCGTAGACTATCTATTGTTTGCAAAGAGATACATAAGAGAATGTGAAGAGAAGTATGGAACTGATATTGTTGAAGAAACGTTAGATGCGTGTCATGCCATTCAATATCAGAGTATTAACAAGTACAAGAGACCCAATAAAATATCGGCAAAAGAAGAAATAGAACAACAACGTACAAGAAGTGAATATCTACAGTCACAAGTAAATGATTTATGGCGTACATTACCAGAAGAAAAGAAGAAAGCGAAAAAAGAAGATGAAACTTGGCCTTCAGAGCCAGAAGAAAACTTGTTGTACTTCCTAGAGAAGCATTCGCCAGTATTGACATCTTGGCAACGTGAGTTATGCAGAATCGTTAGACGAATTGCACAATATTTCTATCCACAGTATCAAACAAAAGTAATGAATGAGGGATTCGCAAGTTTCACACATCATTACATATTCAATAAGTTATATGACCAAGGTAAAGTTGATGATGGTGCTATGTTAGAGTTCTTCAAATTGCATAGTTCTGTGTTGTATCAACCACCTTTTAGTTCTCCTAATTATAGTGGTTTTAATCCATACTCACTAGGCTTCGCTATACTGAAAGATATTCAACGAGTATGCACTGAGCCTGATGCAGAAGATAAACACTGGTTTCCGCACTTGGCAGACACTGATTGGCGCATTACCATTAAAGATATCGTTGCAAACTACAGAGATGAAAGTGCTATCCTACAGTTTCTAGGACCTAAAGTAATTCGTGACCAAGGTATGTTTAATCTACACGATGAAATTCATTATGATGACTATAAAGTCACTTCAATACATGATGACCGAGGGTATAAGAAGATTCGTAAGAACTTAAGTGCTAGTTATGAAACTGCCGCAATGATACCCGATATTCAGATAACAAATGCTGATATCACAGGTTCACGTGATTTGACTCTTTTACACGAAAGTTATAAAGGAAAAAGACTAGACAAGAAAACAGCAGAACAAGTCTTAACTCACGTTCAAAAGTTATGGGGATACAAAGTAAAACTGTATACTATGCATGAGGATACTCTTTTAGATCTTTACGAATGTCAGCCAGACTCAACTAGCGACAATGGCGCCTCAAATCTAATCATTTCTGATTTTTTATAAATAAAATTATGAAAGAACAGATAAAACAATGGATAACCGAATTCGTCTCAGTTCATAATGAAACATTAGGACAAATACCATGTCCTTATGCCAAGAATGCGTTAGTAAAATATGTAGAAACTGATAGTATTGCACAATCTTTAGCAGATACAAAAAATAATTGGTCAGATGACGTAGAAGTTGTGTGTCTATACACAGCAACAGAGAATTATACACCTTGGATGCTAACAAAACTCGTGGAAATCTTTAATATGGAAGCAATGCATGAAGACCTTGTTGCACTAGAAGACCACCCACTCAATGAAGAAATTATTAATGGAACGAAGATGAATTTCGGTCTATGTAGTTTGGTTTTAGTACAAAGATTGAGTAAAATAAATAAAGCAAGTAATATTCTTAAAGAAAAAGGATATTATGAGAATTGGTCTAAAGAAAATTTAGATGACGTAGTTAATTGGAGATTTGATGAGTTATTCGTACGCAAGGATTAATTTAGATAAAACAGATTACAGTATGATGAACTCATCTGGCTATCAGGTTTTACCTAATCCTGATCCGACACAACTTAATGAAATATATTATAAATATTGTCACTATCATAAGTTCAATAGTGTTATGCCATTGTTTGATAAAGATTACAGAGAAAACGATATATTTGGATATTATAACGGAGATGTGTTAGTTGCATTTAGTATGATAACAGTATATGATGATAAAAATGCTGAATGTGTGCAATTTGCATGGGATTATGCTAATCCTAAATTATCACTAGGACTAAAGACACTAAAACATGAGTGTGCATATTATAAAGAAAAAGGTTTTAAATATCTGTACATCGGTGGTGCAGATGAATATAAAAATAAAATGGACGGACTCGAAGTAATGAGTCCTGTCGCATGGATAGATAACAGATGGAGTATAAATGGATTCGAAAAAGTATAAGGTAAATGAAGTTAATGCATGGAATGGATGGGATCCATTAAAGCAAGTAATTCTTGGAAATTGTTTTGCGCCAGAGTTCTTTGAAGAGATTGGCGACCCCAAACTTCGTGATTTATTACAACAAATATTATATGAAACACAAGAAGATTTAGATAATATTCAAAAGACACTAGAAGACCTAGGCGTTGAAGTAGTAAGAATGTCAAGTAATAGCACGAGTTATCTTGGAGAGGTTTATAGCAATTCCGGTAATGGTGAAATTCAAGGTTTTCCTAAACCATGTCTTATGCCGAGAGATGATTTTATAACTCTCGGTAATAGAATACTATGTACTGCCCTTTTCCGTGATGGTGAAATAAACCAAAATTCAATATTTAATCCTAAAAGTTTAGATATATTGTTTCAAGATGAATGGGAACAATATAAACTTGGAAAAATTCCACATGGTCCACTAAAACCTACTTCTGCAATCAATCCCAATGAGTTCTCATCATTTGAGTCTACATTTAATTTTTGGGCACCAGCAGTTCATCGTGTCGGTAATAAACTTATTGTTGACCACGAAGACTGGTCAAATCTTTCAGATGTTATATTAGAGAGGTATCCTGAGTTCACATCAGCAAATGTTACAGTGGGTGGTCACACAGATGGTTCAATGAATTTACCAAAGCCTGGATTAGTTGTTTGTGGTCCGTGGATGGGACCAGAAGATTTTAAAGATACATTGCCTGGATGGGATGTATTAAGAATAGAACATCCAAATCGTATGCAAAGTGAAATGGGAAGTTGGGCAACAGAAAAACACATTACCCAAGGAAAATGGTGGACACCAGAAGCAAAATCTAATCCTGAACTTGTAGATTTTGTAGACAATTGGTTAACTAACTGGGTAGGTTATGCAGAAGAAAGTATATTTGAAGTAAATATGCTATCTGTAAATCCAGAAACTATATTAAGTTTAAACTACCAACCAGAAGTACATAACGCATTAAAGAAACACGGCATTGAACCAATATATTGTCGATTCAGACATAGAAATTTCTGGGATGGTGGATTACATTGTCTGACACTAGATACAGTCAGAGAAGGCGGAATACAAGATTACTTTAAGTAATAATTATACAACTTAAGTATTGCATATTGTATTAAGATGTGTTATACTTAATAGATATGATTATTAGGAGAAAGAAATGAGTAATGTATTATGTTTGAAATACAACAAAGAAATGCCCGCACTTTCAACATCGCCCTTTCCTGGCGAAGAAGGTAAAAAAATCTTAGAAAACATATCTGCACAAGCATGGAACGAATGGCTTGAGATGCAGACTATGTTTATCAACGAAAATAGTTTGAATATGATGGATCCAGAGGCTAGAATCTTCTTGGCTGAACGAAGAACTGAGTTTTTATTTGAAGGTGGAGAGAAATTCGAACCACCAACTCCTGTTTAGATGCAATCTCTAGGAAAAGTATTAGTAACGGGTGGTGCAGGCTTCATAGGAACTGAACTAGTAGAGCAACTGTACACAAAAGGCTATGAGGTAACTATCTTAGATAAACAAGATAAACCAATGGGACTAGACCACGTTAAGTATATACAAGGAGATTTATCAAGTCCTGCAAGATGCGTAATGGCATGTGCTGGACAAGATTATGTTATTCATTTGGCTGCCAAAGCCAGAATTCCTGAGAGTTTTATAAATCCTGATGAATACTTTGAAAGTAATGTAGTTGGTACAAGAAATATATTGACCGCGGCAAGTGCGGTTGGTATCAGAAAATTTGTATATGCTGGTTCAAGTTCTGTATACGGTAACAATACAGCACCCAACAAACCTAATCACAAACCAGACCCATTAAATTACTACGCAATGACCAAATTGTTTGGTGAACACTTATGTAAACAATACAAGATTATGTTTGGTTTGAACTATAACATCTTACGATTCTTTACTGTGTATTCAGAAAATCAACCAAACACCAATACAGGTGGATTAATGATTGGAAAGTTTGCTAGACTTGCCAAAGAAGGTGAGCCATTAACTATTCATGGAGACGGCGAGTTCAAAAGAGATTACATTCATGTTACTGACGTAGCAAGGGCATTGATAGCCAGTATTGAAAGTAAAGTTAAGAATGATACATTCAATGTAGGAACTGGTAAGAGTGTATCAGTCAACACAGTTGTCGAAGTGTTAAAGACATTTGTTCCAGACCTCACTACAATAAATGTAGAGAAACCAAGAGGATATGCACCAGAAACTTTAGCAGATATCAGCAAAACTAAAAATTTATTAAACTGGTCTCCAAAAATTAGTATACTTCCTGGACTAAGCATGACTTTCGAAGAGATATTTAAGAGAAAAGCAAGATGATAAATATGAGTATGTTAAATAAGGAAGAACTATGGAATTAATCGATAAAAAATTTAAGATAGTTAAAACAGCATCACCCGACAAGTTTGAGTTAGAAAATATAGATCCCAAAGATATACCAGACATGACTTGTAATTCGACAAAGGGTTCTATACATATAAGTGATAGAGGTCACCTTAAACCTTGTTGTTATTTCCAAAATTACGGACCACATGAGAAGTATTGGTATGAGGATTCTCACATATTTAATATCAATTCATTAGATGATAGAGTAGATAGTTATGAGTGGAATAATTTTGTTAGTCCTAATCCTCACTGTGGAAATTGTATTAAAGAAGAAATGAATGGTATTCACTCACTAAGACAACACTGGAATGAAACAATAGCGCCAGATACTAATAAATTACAACATTTAGAACTTGCATTAGATTTTACTTGTAATATGATGTGTAGAATGTGTAATCCCAGTCAAAGTTCTGCATGGAACGCCTCTCCAGTTTTAAACAAAATGAAAGATGAAATTGGCGTAACAGATTGGAATGATGAGACATATGTAAAAACAAAAGGAAGTAAAGATTACACAACGAATCTAAAACGAATCCTCTCTAACTCAGATTTATCTGAATTAAAAAAAGTGGTATTAATTGGTGGCGAACCATTATATTCTAAAAGTCTTCCTTGGTTTATTAATCTATTAAAGAAACAAGAACATTGGAAAGATATTGAACTACAAATCATCACTAATGGAAGTATATTACCTTCTGAAGATTTGTTTGCAGGATTCAAAAGGCTTAAATTTGACGTGTCAATCGATGCAGTTGGAGATTTAGCAACTGTAAGCAGAATGAAAGTTCCTTGGAAAATAATTGATGAAAATATCAGAAGAATGGTAAAACTATATGATGTGCATTTTCACACAACTGTCAGTCTTTTAAACTGTAATCATCTGCAACCGTTACTAGATTACCGCGAACACTTGGGCATAGATTGGTACAGTCACACATTTGCGATGTTACATAATCCCAGACACCTATTATTGGACTTAATTCCCGAAGAATATAGACAGAAATGGATTACTACCATTCCAAAGATTAATACGATGTTAAAGACTACACATCAAGAAAATCCAGACGAAGCGAAACGTTTTCTGAGAGCAATAGAGATATTAGATGCTGAATCAGAGATACCATATAGAGATGTAAATCCAGAGATGGTGGAGATAATGGAAGAACTGGTCAAGAATTATAAAAGCGAGGGCAAATACTCATAGATAAATATGAGTATGTTAAATAAGGAATAATTATGAAATTAGTAGATAAAGACCATAAAATATTAAAAACTGGTTGTGACGCACATATTCTTTCAGAACATTCTGAAAAGTTAGCATATGATATGATTGTGATAATGAAAGAAAGTGATGCAATTGGTCTTGCGGCTCCCCAAGTTGGAGAGAACACAGCATTAATGATAATTGGCCACGAAGACAATGGGTATGTCGTATGTATAAACCCAACATGGGAAATAGCAGAAGATAGCAAAGATGAAGAATTCTTAGAAGGATGTGTAAGTTTTCCTGGGCTAGAATTAACAATCACTAGACCCAACAGTATTATAGGAACATTTACAAACTTGGAAGGAGTTAGAAAGTCATCAACGTTCATGGGAGTATGGGCACAAGCATTTCAACACGAATGCGACCATCTCAATGGCGTGACATTTGATACTCTATAATGGATTTTTCTGATTATACTCTAGTTAGTTTTGGAGATAGTTTCACCTTTGGTGAAGATACTATTCCTGAACCAGAACTTCTTAAGAGAGAGCCAATCGATACTGAACTTGAACAGAAATATATATCAGAGTGCCATAGTAATTCATATACTCAATTTCTGGCTGAAAGTTTAGGATTTAAAGATTCAATTAACTTCGGATTTTTAGGAGCATCTAATGATAGGTCAATGATGACTTTAGAGAGTTTTTTACGTAGTAATCCAAAAAAGAAAGTGTTTATTTTATTCAATTTTACTAGTTCGAGTAGATATGCACAATTTTTTAAAGTAGACGACAATAAGGAATACGAAGTAGTAGATATGACAACTAGTATGATTTCGACTGAAGGTAAAGTTACTTATCCGTGGAAAACAAAATATACTGGTATAAATTCTAAAAATCTTGCTGATAATTGGGGTCTTTATAGAAATAGTATGCAAGATGTGTTCAATCATGTAAAACAAAGAAGATCAATATATTATATTTTATCTAGTTATGACGTACCGTATGTAACATTTGATGGAATTAATGATTTAGATTATCGTATATTGAGAGATAATCCATTTAGATATGTAAGTAAAAAAGCGGTTGATGGTTGCTATTCAAGTTTTATGTATAATGATGATGAGAATTATGTTTTTAAAGAGATGGATTTCTTAAAGTCATATCGACAAGAATTAGTTAATAATCGATTATTACTTAAAAATCATATGGATATGAAATATCTAAATAACAACAGAAATGTTCTAGGATTTTTGAATGACCAAGGTAATAGTTACAATGGAGATACAACCCATTATATATCAAACTATGGCATACATTGGAATATTGACGGACATATGGAAGTAGCAATATTATTATATAATTTTATAAATGAGAGATACAAATAGAAAGGAGTAAGATATGGACTTTATAACAAGTAGAATGAAAGAAAAAGCATCACATGGTGGACTAGGTTTAGTTGCAGTGGGCTTGATTATACTTTTTCTAGGTAGTTGGGTCAACATAGCCGCTTATGCCGCTATTGCCTATGGCGCCTATCAAGTAATAAGTAAAGGTTAAAACGTTAAAATTTCTTGACAACCACGCTAATTTGTAGTATAATAACTATATTACAATATTAGTGTGGATTGTTGAGAGATGAAAAAGAAAAGTAATAGAAGACAACAAAAACCAAAATTGAATAAAAGAAATCCTGTTGCGAAAGCACTCCGTACTCCTAGGTTTAGAAGTAAAGTGGAGTTGGACAGAAAAAAAGAGATGAAAAATACAGGTAAATACTTAGATGAGGAATAGATGAGATGGCATACGTAGTAACCCAAGATTGTATTAAATGTAAGTACACTGACTGTGTAGAAGTATGTCCAGTAGACTGTTTTTATGAAGGCGCAGATATGTTGGTTATTAATCCAGATGAATGTATTGATTGTGGGGTATGTGAACCAGAATGCCCAGCAGATGCTATTATAGCCGACAATAATCCAAAGTTTACACAACGACTTTTGGATATAAATGATAAAATGTCTCAGGTATGGCCAGTTATTGTTGAGCAGATAGATGCACCAGCAGATGCTGATGATTGGAATCCCAATAAGGGATATACTAAAGATAAAACAGAATTATTAGACCAGTTTGATAAAGATTAGGAAGACATAACGATTGATGAAAACATTTAGAGCGAGAATGGATGATTTCTTTCATTGGGTGAAAGGAACAGAACTAGTAGAATTAACTGATATTGACGTAACTGAAGACCCAGTTAGACCAGGATTAGATTTAGCATTTAGAACAAGTTATGGACGCAAGATATACGGGTTGAAATATGAAGACACTATTGAAGGTGTTATTTGTGTAGCATACTGTAATGATGTGCCACAAAGTGAACGAGAACTAGACCTTATTAGTCAAAATGCACATTTGAAAGAAGATTCTAATACAGCAGTTGCATATACGGTCTGGAGTCGCAAGAGAGGGGCTGGTAGAGAGATTATGACTAAGTTAAAGGCTCATCTACTAGAACATACGAATATTAGACGAATCGTCACCTTGTCACCTTTAACCCCTATGGCAACACATTTTCACATAAGAAATGGGGCAAAGTTGATTAATATCAACGCAACTACTCAGAATTTTGAGTATAAATTGAAAAAAACAGCAAAAACTTGACAAATTGTCATTTCATGCTATAATAACTAAGAATCAAAATTTAAATAATAACTAAAGGAGTTAACAATGAAATATATATTATCAATAGTAACATTAGCACTTAGTTTAGTTGCTACGAATGTATCAGCAGGCACAAGTGTCAACATAGATGGCGTAGTACAATCAAGTACTCCTATCACACGAGATGTATTGAAAGAAGTTCCAGAAAAGTCTTGTTATATATCAGAAGTTCCAGTGTATGGCAATGGTAA
>Ga0307984_1000674_pt1 | contig 14637 bp, 4 predicted proteins | sample EllFjometageno78_FD_203169 | JGI IMG/M metagenome (GOLD analysis project Ga0307984, IMG submission 203169) | Marine microbial communities from Ellis Fjord, Antarctic Ocean - #78 | ecosystem: Environmental > Aquatic > Marine > Unclassified | place: Southern Ocean | collected 2014-10-09
GAAGATGTATTCAATAGTTACTCAGCAACAGCTAATACCATCGGAACAGGTATTGGTGCTGGAACAAGAATGTATGCAAACAGCACACAGAAACCAGCAGCTCCAGCAGCCTATGGAGACTATGTTTCAGGTGGAAATCAAGGTATGGGTTTTGATTATATGAGAGGTAATAGGACATGAGCTTCTGGCGGAAAAGTACGGGTGAAGATTTTGATTACTTGAATCACGGCTCTTACGCAAAAATTAGTGACTCCACTAACGGCATGACTGATGAAGAGCGTGACGCAGGAGCTGGCAGCTATAAACCTGACCCTATTGATTATAGTGATAGGGATTACAGTTCAGGTGATTCAACGCAAACTTCCAGTGATAGTATTGAGAGTGCTTCAGACAAAATGGCACGAATAACTCGTGATCAATGGGCAGATTACAAGCTAAGATTTCAGCCTTATGAAGATCGACTAGCCGCTGCATTTAAAAATGGTGGTTTGCTAGAAGGTGAGAGAGAGCGAATACCTACCGTTGTTGATCAGTCATTTAATTCAATGAAGGGTATGGCTGATAGAAGTTTGTCCCGCTACGGAATGCAGTCCACAGGCCTAGAAAATGAGGCAAGAGATAGGTCTATGGGTCTTAACAAGTCTTTGGCTACTGTTGATGCGTATAACACACTATACAAAACTGCAGATGAAAGACAAGACAAGCTAATGACGGGTGGACTGAGTGGTGTTACTGCGAAAGGAGGAGAGTCATGAGTTATGGACTAATGGGTGTAGGGCGTAACACAGCTAACGAAGCTAATGCTGGATTTTCTTCTGCCGCTCAGCTTGAAAATAATCGTGAGATGGGCAATAGGCAGCTAGCTTCAGCTAGGGATGCACAAAAAAAACAGACAATGGGTTCCTTAGCTGGCGCTGGATTACAGTACGGATTGACTAACGCTGGTGGTTTGGCTGTAGCTAACACAGTGGGAGCGGCTACTGGTGGATTGCTTGGTGCAGGAACAGCAGCAACAGCAGGAAGTTTAGCCACAGCTGGATCTGCAGCTGGGCCTTGGGGTGCTCTGATTGGCTTGGGTGTTGGCTTCTTGTTCGATAGTTTATTTTAAGGAAATAGAATCATGGCTTTATCAAATCAAGGTTTCGGATCTGGACTCACTCAAGGCTTTGAGATGATGGACAAATTCTACATGAACGAGGCAAAGAAAAAAAGTTACCTCGATGATGCGGCACGCGCTGACAGATCTATGGAGTTAAAGGAAGACGCTTTTAAAATAACTCAAGAAAATCAAGAGCTAGCACTCGCTGACAGAAAGAAATCTGATCTAAAAGAAGCTGCTGAAAAAGCAGCGTTTAACATAAAAACAGCCTATGACTCTGGAAGAATGGCTGACCAAAAAGATCTGGATACCATGAAGGAATTTGGTTTTGATGTCCAACAGGCAGCTACCCCAGAGTTCACTGAGGCCGTTAACTATTTTCAAAGCGGCCTAATGAAAGTAGGAACCACTGAGTTTAACAAGTACATGAATGTTTTATTTAAAGGTGAGATAAACCGAGGCGTAGGGGATATTGTCACAGTTAATGAAACCCCTGATACCTACAACAGGATGATGATTCCACAGGGCGGCATGCCAAATAAGCCTGAAACAATAAATGGAAAGATAACAGGCAAGAAGGTAATGCAAACCTATGCTTTACCTAATGGAATGATGGGTGCTGATTTATTGATCAGCTACCAAAGAGATGATGGAAGCATTGGTACCTATGAGGCTCCAATGACAAAGTTTAGATCAACAGTTGGAAAAGGTGATAACGAGGTAGGTCATCCGATGTCCTCTATCCTTGATAGTGGTTTTGGAAAGATTGCCCTATCCACCGCATTCGCTCCATATCGAGCACAAATAAACGCGATAAATGATAAACAAGGTTGGTCTTCTAAAATTTCTGAATCAGATAAAGGATTGGCTGGCATATATGTTCAACAGGCTAAAGACGCATCGGCCTTGGCTACCAAAGCTTTGGGAGATTCGTACACTCAGATCACTGCTGCTGGTATGAACATTGATGATTTGTTAAATCAGTTTAATGGTGATGTAAACGCGATTGCAGCTGCCACTAATGCTAAGGGGCTTACAGTAAATGAAGGTGCTATTTCTCAGTACTTGTCACTTATGAAGAAGTCTGAAGACCTTTACGCTAAGGCCAGTGCAATTTTCTCAAAGACTAGTGAAGATGCTGTTCAATCCTCTAATGACCTGATGAGACAAAGGACTATGCCATCTGATCTAGGGTGGGGTCTTAGAAATCCTAAACAGCAAAATGAGATAGATATAGCAGCGGAGCTAGGTAAAGGTTCTACTTCTGATGCTAAAGTTAAAACTACAAATGAACCAATAGTCGAAGCGGATAATTCTTTTGACCAAGTAGAGATGTCTCAGACAGTAAAAGATGAATTAGATAGTTTAATGAATTCTACGTCTGTTGCCACCAACGCTACCCCCGCAAGCACTAGTCTACTTGGCAACATTGCAAATCAGATAAGTAATTACTTAATGCCTGACCCTTCACCAACAGGGGGCCAACTTAATAAAGATGTAGAAAGCATGATTGATATATTTGGTGACAGCACCGATAGGCTAGCTTTGCTCAAGCAGATATCGGCATCCAATCCAAAATTTGTCGCAAAGTTATCCACCACTCTTGACGATTATCGTAAGAGAGGCACCAGAGACAAAGACACAGAATCCCTTCTGTTTGAACTAGTAGCATTGGCTAAAACTATCTAACCTTATTTTTTAAAGGAATATATCCATGTATCTTTCTGACTACCTCAAAGACCCACAATACGCCAATGCAGATCCTGAAAAATTAGCTCGTTGGGAGTACGGGAATAACCCATCATTCCAGAAGGTAGATTTTGACACCTTCTATAATATGTTTGACGATACTGTTCAGCAAGATTACTCATCATCCCAGCAAGCATCCCCTAGTACAACGGGCAACGCTCCAGTCATCAGCGCCTCTCCTTCCTCAGATGGGGACAAAGGTGGGATGTTTGACGACTTTGTAGATATGTCCCAATACGGCGCTCTTTCTACAATGGGTAGCATAGTCACAGGTGTTGATCAATTAGGAAAAGCTTTCGGTTTAAATACACCTGACTTAGGTATCGCTAAGAGTCTAAAGGCTACAGCTGAGGAGCAGCTAGGAGATCTCTCGGCAGAGAACTTATCCGCCTATGTGAATACAGGATTTGATGAAGATGAAGATGGAAATCTTAAAGTAAAAGATGGCTCAAGTTGGCAAGGTGCTTTAATGCACATTGGTCAAGGCATTGGCTCAACAGCACCGACTTTACTTTTTGGTGGTGCTGCTGGAAAGGGTCTATCAATGGTTGGCCGTGGTGCTGCTGCAAAGCTTGGTAGTCAGGCCGCTAAAGCAAGAATTGCTACTGCCGCTCCAGTAGGGATAGGCGCAAAGATGGCAGGCTATGGCGCAGTGGGAGGTCAGGCTATTGGTGGTGGCACAGCTGAGTCTATTCGACAAGACATGGAGAACATTCCCTTAGATACAATGGCTAAGTCATCTCCATTCAAAGTGGCTTACAACGTTATTAAAGAAAAGTCTGCTGAGGCTGGTGAAAACAAAACAGAAATGGAAATGGCCAGAGAAGCTAGAGCCATAATCATTGAAGAGGCTGTTGCGTCAGGTTATGGAACTGCAGCTATTATGGGTACAGTGAGTACTGGTTTGTTAAGTCCATTGCTAGAGAAAGCCTTAGTTGGCCGATTAGCCTCTAGATGGTACAACAATATAATCAGTGCTGGTGCAGTTGAAACAGTACAAGAAGGTATTGAATCTGGTGGTGAACAATACATCACAAACAAAAGTGTCCAAGAATTTGGAGATCCAGATAGAGATGAATACAAAGATGTAGCCCCAGCTATTGCAATGGGAGCAACCATTGGTGGTCTTACTGGTAGCACAATGGCTGCGGGTACTCTACCTTTAGCTAAGATGAGTGGTGTGGGTCAAAAAGATGCACCAACCCAAGAGCAATTAGATGCAGCAATTCAGCCTGTTGATAGCACTCAAGTGGATTCTAACGAAACACCAGCGACAGATGATGGCTCCGTAGATCTTACTGATCCAGCGCAAGCTGAGGCGTTAGGCCAAGACTCATCTGCACAACAGGTTGCTCCTGTAGATACAGCTGCAGTTCCTGATCCTGCTCAAGTGGCTGTAGGTGGAATGCCTGCTGGCCCAGATCCTGTATCCGTATTACCAGATGCCCCTGCACAACAAGGTGGATTTCAACAGGCCTTGGCTGAAGCAACAGCAGCTAACGGTGGGGTAGAACTTACCGATGCAGAAAAGCAGGTATATTTGGATGATGTTAGAACACGACAATCAACAATGGAAAATAATTCTATTGGTGGATCAAACAGTCTAGAAAACCCTGTGACTGTACCTACTGAGGTTCAGTACACAGATAAGATTATGGCAGATAGGGCTAGAGAACAAGCTATCTTTGATGCACAACGTGATGATCAGACGGCACAGCAAAGGGCAGCTCAAGCTAATCAGAACACACCGAACTATCCTGACGTTAACGAGTTCAACAACAACCAAGGTTTGGATGGGCTTAACCAAGAGCGGGTAAGGCGGGAGAGCGAAGGTGACACTGATGGTGCAACATTAGTCGCCATGCAGATAAAGTATCAGAAGGAACTTAACCAAGGTAACTCTGAGAATCCTGCTGCTGAAACTGCAGCCATGAATAATTATCAAAGGGTTACTCAGTCTTTATTAGCTCGTGACAAAGCAACAAAGAAGAGCGCTATTAAACCAATTAAACCTGCTATGAAGAAAGAAGTATGGCTTGGTTTAGAAGACGATGGCACTCCATCATTTGCTCCAATAACTGAGCGAATCATTAATGCAGAGATGTCCAATCCTAATTCGGATGCGCTTTTAAAAGTTGGTAAATTAGCCATAGCTGCTAGCGGCAATCAATCTCTTTTTGGCAAGCCCGTTACCGCTGGTTTACTCAACGCTTGGGTAACTAAACAGTACGCTGATTTGGGAATTGTTGAGAACAGTTTAGCAGACCCCACTGTAGGAGTTAATCAGAATGGCGCACCGGCGGAGCAGGCGATTGAGCCTGAGTCTATAGGGCCAGCTACATCGGACGAATCATTAGAGTCTGATCGTACATCCATAACTAATTATATATTGAAGAAGCAACAGGACAAGGATAAGAAAGCTGGCCCATTAAGTAGTGAGGCCGCTACAGCTATTGTTACATTGGCTGTGAACGATGCCCCTCAAGTAGAAAAATTTGACAAGAGGGATCGTAGACAGATGATTGATATGAGAGTCGTATCTGTCGAAGCGAGTTACGGCATTAACGGAGCCAACGCTTACCTGTCCACTTTAATGTCAGAGATTAATCCTACTGACGAAACAGCTTCACCTAGTCCTGAAAAACTTTACCTAGAATACAGAGAGAACTTATCGGGAAGACTCTTCGCTAAAAGTTACAAGCAGTGGCTTGAGAGAGACTATATTTCTGACGAAGTGACTACTGAAGAAGTGACTACTGAAGAAGTGGACGCTGCTGTAGAAGAAGCAGTTGTTGAAGAGGCCGTTGTTGAAGAGGCCGTTAGTCCTGAAGCAGCCGTGGAGACTGTCCCTGTTGCCAAGAAGAAAGCTACTAAGAAGGTAGCTAAGAAAGTGCCTAAGAAAGCAGATAAGAAAGTAGATAAAGCCCCTTCTAAGAAAGTAGATGAAAAGGTTGAAGCCAAATCTGAGGATAAAGGTAACGCACCTAAAGATAAAAAAAGTCCCGAAAAGACAGCGGCTAAAACAAAAGAAGAGGTAACTAAAAAGAAAGCTGGTAAACAAACAGCAACTACCCCACCCACAGCCACTGTTGCTAGCATGGGAACCACTGATACAAAGACTGATGCAGAAGAAAGACTAGCCGCTATGACCAAGGATGATCTAAATGGCTTAGCTTTACCAGAAATTGATCAGTTGATCATGGACTTAAACTCAGGCGTACCATTCGTGGATACATTTAATGGCAATCTTAGATATGCAGTTAAAGGCCCGAAGGTTCCTCTTGGAAAAGAAAATAACAAGCTGAATGCTTTGGCTGAGCGTCAGGCTGTTTTGAAGGGCGTTCCTGTCGCAGCCCCTGTGGATTTGGAAGCAGAGGTTGATCAAGCTGAAAGTAACACCACCGAAAAAGATGCTGCCTTAGCTAAGCTTCAATCAAATGCTAAGGACGCAGTAGCTGAGGCTGTGGCTCAGCGTCCTGAAGAAGAAAGAAATCTCAGAAAGATGACTAAGGAAGATATTAATGCTTTGAAAGCTCCAGCAATTAAAGCGGTCATAACTGCCCTCGATGCCCAAGTCACGGGATTAGAAGGTGAGAATGAAACTGCTGGCTTAGTGGATGTAAATAGAACTAAGACGGGGAAACCTAACGGCAGTGCTGTTGATTTAAGACTGGCCCTCATGAATCACCAAGGTAAAGTTAATGATTCAATTGAGGCCGCTGCAAAAAAGCCCTCAGCGGAGGTTGAGAAATCAGCTTCCGCTACTGACACTGCGGAAGTAACTAATGATGAGCAAACAAAAGAAACGAAATCTAAGCCTACGATTGAGGCTAAGAAAGAAGCCAAGGTTGCTGATGAATCTACTGAGAAAGTTGATGGCGAAGCTTTGCCTAAAACTCAAAAGGGTAAAGCGCTAATAGCGAAGAGAATAGAGTTCTTGCAACCTCACGTAGAGAAAATCAAGAAGGATAAAAGAGGTCATTATCATCTTGAGACTAATGATTCTGCCTTAGCTGATGAATACAAAACCATAATGAGTTCTGGACAAGATGTTCGTAATCCAGAAGGTTTATTAACTGGAGTGAAGATTCACGGACGGACAATCACTTACTTGAAAAATACGCTCAAGTTAGATTTGTCGGGTATAAAGGAAGTTCCTGAACTAACGACCACACAATCACTACAAAGAAAGTATTCATTTGAAGCATTCCTAGCCATGCAAAAGGAACAAGGTGTCAAAAAATCTGAGGCAAAAAGAACAGCCAATACAGCAAAGGCCTACCTAGATCGTGATGACACTGTGCCGCTATTGTCTTCGAGTGGCCGTAATCTTTTAGTACTGTCTCGCCCATTGAACGATGAAGAAACAAAAGCGATTAAGGAAAGGGAATTTACGGATAAGTCTAAGAGTGGAAACAGTACTGCCTTGATTTTTGATACCAGAGAGGAGGCAATTGCAGCTATCCCTGAGTCGAGAAAGGTGACTGATGAAGGCATATGGATGGATACAGAAATGTCCCCTGACATGTGGGTACTTGAGTATAAGCTGGCTCTTACAGATGACAAGTCGGGCCTTATCAAAAAGTATCAGTCTAAAGATACGGCCCTTTCAGCCCGAGGAAACATGGCCAAAGGTGAGGCCACTGATACCAGTGAGGCTATGCAGTACAAAGCCTATGGGATAGATGACAGTTGGTATCTGGCAAGAGATCTAGAGGCTATTGTTGCTGCAGATAAGATAGAGATGGATCTGGTTAGAGGTGCTGAACCACTTCGTAATGACTTACTAGAACAGGCAAGGTCTTATAAAAACATTATCGCTCATGAAGCAAACGTACCTATTACAGTCATAAGTAATAAGAGAACATCAGACGATTCTAAAGACATGGCACGTGAGATTGCTCAGTCAGAAGCCAATAGGATTGCTTACCGAGATATAGCTAAAGGTGGTGATGGAAAGTCACTGGTATCCCTCGTTGAGAAATCACTCAAGCCGTATGAGATTAAAGTTAATCAGGATGGATCAGTATCCATAGATGGAAGCCCTAGCTTAATACGCGGTCTCATAAACTCCCGTAAGGGAAACAGAGAGGTTGGTAGTGGAGAATCTTATAAGGGTGGATCTAGGGTAGCCAAAGGTACAGGTAAAAAAGTTGGTGGAGGAGTAGGCGTAACTTACAGTAAGGAAGAGGCTTCAGTAGTTGAAGATATTATTGGTGAAGAAAAAGGATACTTCTTTGTTGAGGGTTTTGTTGAAGGTGCTTTAGAGACATTTAAGGGTGACATTCTTACCAGTGACCCTGAAGGCTTTATAAGAATAAAGTCTGCGGCATTGAATAAAGAGTTCAATAAAAGCAGGCAAGCGTCTGGTGCAGCGGCATCATCAATTTCAGATAACGATGCACTTGTTGCCGTGACTCAAGAAGGAAATGCGCTGACTTTTCCTGATAAAGAATCCTCTTACTACTACATAATGGATAACTTTGGAACTGAGTTCATTGGTTCATTTAAAGTAGTAACAGATGGATCTTTATTTGGTTTAGCAGTTGATCCAAACAACGATTTGATTGAAAGCCTAGTCACTCCAGAGGGTGAGATAAAGACCACAATTACCGAGGATGAAGTTGAAGACAACGGCTCCCTTCCTAAAGAAAATGTGGCTAAACAAGAGCTTGATGTAAGTCAGATATCGGTAGTCACAGAAACTCAAGATGAACCTAAGTTTGATCTTGCGCCAATGACTCAGGATGAAGCTGTTAATGTAGAAGGTGCAGCAAGGTCTATATCTTCTAACAGTTTATTCCGTAAGCCTTATCAGTTCTATGGCGCAGGCATGAGTGTTGAACTTGCACAAGCAGGTGTTGATGAGATTGTAGCCACTTGGAGTAACCCACCTGAGATCGTAGTTCTTGCGTCCATAAATTCTTTGCCAGATGATGCAGTGAAAAGTTTAGTTGGAGAATCTGATTTAACTGATCTGCAAATAAATGGCTTCTATTCTCCTTCTGATAAAAAAGCTTATGTAATCGCAGATCAGATGCGTACTTATGATCAGCTAAAGAGGGTATTGCAGCACGAAGTCATTGGCCATTACGCTACGCGAGATCTGTTCGGATCTGAGTTTGATGGAAAGATGTTAGAGCTATGGAATAAGATCGGACAGATGGACGGCCTTAATGCTCTAGCTGAAAAGTATGACTTCAATATGAAGCCTTACATGGAGAGCGGAAAGCTAACCAGTAATGAGATGGCGGCTGTTATCTTAACTGATGAGATGTTGGCTCACTTTGTTGAGAACAATATTGAACCTACGTTAATGCAACAGATCATTCAGATGATTCGCAATGGACTCCAAGCGATTGGATTTAATCTTCCAGCGAGTGAGACTGAGATGTTCAAGGTGATAGCCAAGGCTCGTAGGCATATCATTCAAGGCAAGGCTAAGGGAAGCATAATAACCACTGCCCCTGCCGCAATGTCTTTCTCATCTAAGAACAATCGATCTTCTTACATTACCAAGCCCAAGGTCAAGGCACTTCCTAAGCAAGGAAAAGTCTTGCCGAATCCAGTCAAGATAGAGAACGTTCACCAGATAAATCAAGAACAAGCTGGGTCATTAAATAATGAGGCTTACATTCAGCTGACTGTTCCTACCGCTATATCTAAGCAGATCACTAGGATCTTATACAGAACCTTGCCAGATAAAATGAAGAATGATTTTGGATGGCCTACATCTAAGTCCTCTAGCGGTGACATATTCCGAGTTTATGGAAAGAACGGTAATGACATTGAAGGCGCTAAAGAAAACGTAGAGGTTCTTCGCAAGGAGCTTCTTGAAAGCCCTGTCTATTACTCACGTACTTCCACTTCGGGTAAGAAAGGAATCTCCAACAGAAATGTGGATGATGTTGAAACGTGGCTATCAGGAACTAAGTTTGAGCAAGCTAAAGCTAGGGGCCATAAGGTCGTAGTCATTCAATCAATAGCTGATTCTCCACACCCAGTAGAAAAGGGCACACGGGGATTCTATGTACCAAAAACTAAGACTAGCTATATCGTAGCTGACCACATAGGGTCTAAGAGTGAGGCTCAGAAAGTGTTCGCTCATGAAGTTGTGGGTCACTATGGCATGATGGAGATGCTTGGCTCTAAGTTTGAGCCTCTTCTCAATGACATTCAGGCACTGAAAGCTAATGGTGATGTAGGTATTCTCCGAGCGTCTGAGGTAGTCAGTCAACGCTATGGTCAGCTTGATCCTATGGAGGAGTCTGCTGAAATAATTTCTTATATGGCTGAGCAAAGTACTGATCATTCTATTATGAGGACAATCATAAATGAGATTAGGTCTTGGGTTAAGTCTGTACTAGGAATGTCTATCTCTTCGTCCGATATTGATACGCTAATCAGTCAGGCTGGTAGGCATATTATTAATAACGAAGTAGGTTCTGAGACAGGCGCTCAGAATTTGTCTGATGTTTATCGTGCAGCTGGTGTATCTCCAGAAGAAGCATACAGAGTTCTTATCAATGCTGAACCAGAAATAGATAAGGCTGCTGGTGATCTAGCAAAGTCACACCTTTCTGGTGTCAAAGGTGCATTCACTAACGCTGACGTTAACAAAGCCAGATACTTCTTGAGGGGTTCTTTAACTACTGAGCAGATCATTCGGGTTTACGGAAACATATTCAACTGGAGTGATGGTAATCCTTTAGAGAGGATAGCTAAGCTTAACCGAGGATTTAGGGTAGACCGCGAGAAGTCTTTGCATGCTTTCGAGCAGGACGAAGCAGCGTGGGATAAGCTCAGTCAGAAAGAAAGTGAATCTGTAGCTACGTTTATGAGAGAGGCTACTATCTCAGGTACTCACCCTGATGTTGAGTTGTCACATTCTCGCCATGACTATGTGCGTAAAGAAGAGGCTCTTCTTGCAGAACTCAACGCAAAGAATAAGGCAGGATCTTTGACTACCAAGACGCAACTAGAGTTACTAGTTAACACTAGAGAAAACGTTAGGGATATGAACAAAGAGCATGCCCGTCTTCGCAAGCAGTGGCTTACCATGAGCAACAATCAAAAGGTTGTTTATAACGAGACTAGAGATTTACTGTCAGGACTATGGGCTGATGAGATACAGGCTCTTGCAGATCGTATACGCCGACAGATACCTGATAAAACTTTAGCTGACAACGCCATAAAAGATATGACATCTCAGATGAGTGATCAGTTACTGCGTGGCCCTTACTTCCCACTCTCTCGATTTGGAGATCATGTAGTCATAGGCTGGATGAACACTGGTGGTAAGCAGGAGTTTACTAGAGAACATTTTGAAACTAAGCGTGAAGCAGTACTGAGAGCGAATGATTTAATCAAGGCTCTTGGTAAGAACAATGTCAGACAAGGCACTATGGCAGAGATGACTGGCCAAGCTTCAGGCATGGGAGATCTGTTCAGCTTTAAGAACAACTTGTTTGGAGTTCTTGATGAGAACTTCCAGAGAACTATGTCTGATGAACGGCTCACCACTCCTGAGAAGAATGAGGTTCAGACTACGCTTAACAATCTAAAGACTCAGATAGATGAGCTTCTTCTGAACACGTTACCTAATTCAAGCATCATGCAAAGAAGAAGGCATCGTCTAAAGACACAAGGATCATCATCTGATATGCGTAGGTCAGTTCAGAACGTGGTGCTTCAAACAACTTTCCAAGTGTCTAAGATCAAGTACAGTGACCAGATCACTAGCGAGATCAACGATATCAAGAAAGAGGAGAAGGCTCACCTAAGTGTTGAAGGCAAACCTAAGTTCGCTGCTAAGCATGCTGATCTCGTACCCATTATAAGGGACGAAATGGAACGTAGGTTTAAGGTGACTATGCAGCCTAATGGTTCAGCCTTTGCTGCGTTTGCAGGTCGCTTAGCGTTCTTTAACTTCCTTGGATTTTCTTTATCTGCAGCGGTCACAAACCTCACTCAGGTTCCACTGATAGGTATACCCCTGTTGGGTGCTAGGTATGGCGTAGGAAAGTCTACAGCCGCAGTTTTCGGGGCTATAGCTGACTACAACAAAGGCGAGGCTAAACTAAGTACAAGGGAATCCTTTAGAACCTTTGCGAGAAACAATGCGGCCATAACTAAAGAAGAGCAGGACATAGTTAAGCTTCACGTTGACCGAGGTGACATTGATGTTACTAGGGTAGGGTCTTTAGTTGAAGAGGCTCACTCAGATCAGAGGAATCCAAACGTCTTAGCTCCTGTCACACAGAAGCTAATGAGAGTTGGCAGTTGGATGTTCCACAATGCTGAGATAGCCAACAGAGAAGTTATGACTATGGCCGCATTTAGGTTGGCCAAAGACGCAGCGGCCGATCCTAAGAACCATCTCCATGAAGCGTTCAAAGGAAAGCTTAACTTCAATTCTGGAGACATGTCTGCTAATGAAGAGTTAATCTACGAAGAGGTTCGTAAGTTTATAGCTGACTCGCAGTTTGTGTATGACGTAGAGAATAGGCCTCGCTTTATGAGAGAGTCTAACCTAGTCAGAACGGCTACGATATTTAAGTTGTACGGCCAGCACGTTGTCTTTATGTGGGCGCAGAATCTTAGAGAAGCAAACTACTGGATGCTGAATAAAGTATTCGCTGAAGATTTTGACGGCTCTCCAGAAGAGAAAGCTCAGCGGGTCAAGGAAGCTAGGCGTTCATTGCGTAACATGTTTGTTGTTCAGTCTATAGCTGCTGGTTCCTTGGGTGTGTTCCCTGTAGGAATGGGAATGTGGATGGCTGAGATGGTTCATGATCTTATGCCTGATGACGATGACGATGATAACCACTTCAACCCAGAGACTGCTTATCAGCAATCTATGGATGAGCTTATGGGTAGCATCTTTGAAGATGAGGATGAAGCTAAGTTTGTGTCTACACTAATGACCAAAGGAATAGGTAATGCTTTGGGTGTAGATCTGCACAGTCGGATAGCTCAGGACAAGAACATTATCTCGGCCATGCCTGATCGTGAGTATCGTGATGGTGAGGATTACTTTGAGAGTATGCTCGCCTCGTTGGGTGGCCCTGTAGTTGGATTTGCTAGTGATTGGTTTAAAGCTGCGGATGGACTTTTTGAGGAGGGTGGTTTGCGTAACCTAGAGACTGCGTTGCCAAAGTTCTTGAGGGATAGTAGCAAGTCACTTCGTTATGCAGATCTTAATCCTTTGTTTGAGAAGGGTGGAGTTACTACAAAGAAAGGTCTTAGCATTGTTGATGATGTTAGTGCATTTGAAATCGGAGTCCAAGCATTTGGATTCACCCCAAGTAGACTTAGTGAGGTAAACGAGAGAAGGTTTGCTGGAGTTAAAGCGGCTAAATCTCTTAGTGAGTTTAAGTCTAAGAAACTAACTGAGTTTTATAATGCTATAGATAGCGGAGATAAAGATCGAATAGCAGAAGCTGTTGAAGGGTTGAAAAAGTACAATACCTTTGTACTCAAAGGTCTTAAAGATAAGCAACTAGTCAACCAATACTACGCTAAGAAAGATGGACTCATCTCAATGAAGACTGTGAAGGCTAGCATAAGAACTAGGCTAAGGAATGAGAGAGATGCCATTAACGGAGTTAACATTCCGAAGAGCCAGAGGTGGTTACTAGAGGACATTTCTTTCGGAAGAGAGTAGGTTAAAAATAAATACCTACTTGACGCGCATTATCACTATGGGTATGATGCGCTGGCAGTTCAGGAAGCCCCAAGAAAGTTGGGACAACTGTACTGTAAGTTACTGTTATATAACGTGACACAACGTGTATATTTACACCACAGAAGTGTAGTAATATCTAGTTTGTTTCTTTATTAATCAATGACTTAGCTGTTATAGAGATCCTTTTTTGGGAGCAGGATGTCGGGAGTTCGAATCTCTCTACCCCGACCATTATCATATTAAAATCAGACACTTAGCAGTGTCTTTTTTTTGGCCTAAATAAAGTTGGGACAAGGTTGGGACAGAGTTGGGACAACGATTATATTTTTAGGCAGACTTGGTACTGGGTTTTAAAGCTAGAATTGAGCCGCGATCCAGCACATTAAGAGTGGGTGTTGCATGAGACCATTCAATCTCTTCATGGCCCTTGCCGTAGTTCTTAGTCATGTCCACACTAGCATGACCAGCCAGCTGTTGAGGGTATTCTTTAGTCTGCTGCTCGATAAGATAAATTCCCAACGCTTTTCCTTGATGAAATCCCGGTTGTTCACTCAATGTTAGATCAGGATAGGGGTTAGCCAGCTTTCTGATACGATTAAACTCTTGAGACAAAAAGTTAGGCTTCACTTTAGTAAAGTCCAGTTCACCTTCTCTAGCAAATTTACGATTCCTTGGCTTTCTGTGAATTAGATACGGGCTTACGAGATTATCTCTACACTCATTAATGATTTCCCTGAGCGCTGGCGTTATTTCAATCTTGATGTAACCAGTGTTGCTATACTTATGAGTTTTTTGTTGTATCACTTCTATATAAGTGTCGGTACTTTTAGGCATCTTGATGTTACAAACATCCCCTCGTCTTTGAAGAGTAGTGAGTCCTATGTTCATAGCACACCTCAACCAAAGCGGGCATTCTTTGTGATCATATATAGCATTCCAACCTTCGTATGTGTGTCTCTTTGTGATTCGCTTCGTCGGAATTTGCTCAGTCAGGGTGCTAACTGGGTTATGTGTCCCTACTATATAACCTTTTTTAAGTGCGTACTGAACCATGGGTATTAGGTTCTTGCGAGTTGCATTTCTTGCGCTTGGTGTGCCAGAT
>Ga0307984_1000677_pt1 | contig 14599 bp, 18 predicted proteins | sample EllFjometageno78_FD_203169 | JGI IMG/M metagenome (GOLD analysis project Ga0307984, IMG submission 203169) | Marine microbial communities from Ellis Fjord, Antarctic Ocean - #78 | ecosystem: Environmental > Aquatic > Marine > Unclassified | place: Southern Ocean | collected 2014-10-09
GAGCAATGACAGACATGGCCGAATCAACATGTGGGACTGTGGATTCAGTTATCCCGGACGATGTTCCTTTGTTAAACCACGGAAAGGGCCATTAAATGATTGTACTCTTACTATCAATTATTGTCGTTATGATGATGGCGCAATGGTTTCCAGGGGTGTTAAACTTTATTAGTTGGGTATTCGTTCTATCTCTTGCTGCTTTTGTTTTATTCGTTGCGCTGGGTTAAGGACTATAAGTAAGCATGATGTTTACAACACTTATTAAACAAGTTTTCCCATGTAGTACAATTATCGACGCCGCATTAAAATTTCCCATTACTGAAGATGGGTGGGAAATAGACATGCCAGATCAAGATGATTGTCAATTTGACAACCCTGAATGGCGGTTAGTTCTTAACCTGCAGGACATGCTTACCTTTGACAATGGCGATGATATTCCCAGAGAATTACTAAAGATACAAGGGTTTTACCAGGGCTGGGCAGACTTAGATAGAATTATCGTGGTTATATGGCCCGTTGGTATAGGTAACAGATGGCCACAAGATAGTTTCCATGTCGTCGAATGGAGTACTCATCAGTATGAAACCTGGGAAAAATATAAAGGTGCTGAAGATGTGCTTAGGAAAGTCTTTAGTAGGACTAATAAAGATCTTCAAGACAACTTTGTTTGCATGAACCGCATACAAAAACCTCACAGGAAAGTTGTTGCTAGTAAACTTGATGTATACAAGACTGGGAATATTAGTTTACAGAGTGCTGGAATGGAACTTAAATATCCTAGCCCTAGTTATAAAGAATATGACGGGCATTATGACAACCTAATTAATTTATACGGTCTTTCAGAAAACTTTAATACTAGTTTCTTTAGTGTAATTACTGAAAGCCAGTACGCTGAGCCATACGGCATTATATCTGAGAAGACATTCAATGCTATTGTTGCTGGGCACCCGTTCTTAATGGTTGGTCATAGAGGATGTTTAGATGATCTAAGGAGTTACGGGTTTAAAACATTTCCAATGATATTTGACGAAGAGTATCAGGATCTTCCTAACACTGATAGAATTCATTCAATGATTGAAACAAACGAGCATTGGTTTGTGCAAAAACTTAGTGCATCAGATGTATTTGAATGGGATATAGAAGTATCAGAAGTTATTGATTATAATCTAAACTTCTTCTTTGATGAGTTTGGTGATGCGCAAGTCAATTGGCTAAGGACACAACTGCTTAACGCTTGGTTTTATAACTGATATTGTTTACCAAACTCTGTATCCCAGGGTTTAGGTTTACCATGAAATACAACTACACTACAATCGTTAGAAACTACCCAGGGTTGATCAGGCACATGATATTTGCCGGCATCTGCTGGCCAAGAACCGTCTGGACCTAGCCCTGTTCCGCTTTCAATTAGCCCTCCGCGATGCACTTCCCATTTAAAACTCTGTGCCCATGTTTGCGGCCACCAAATCTTATCATCACGACCTGCAAAATACTTGGTAATGTAATCCTGGTCGCCTAGGTTACTTCTCATATTTGCTGTTCTATCTTGAACAAATGCATCGTATATCTCGTGATATGTAGGAGCATGGAATCGCATAATACTGCTATTGCTAACTGTGTAATCTAGTATCCATTTACGATTAAAGTCTTGGCAAATAGCAAACTTGTCTGCATGATAATCAACAAACTTATCCACAGCCCCAGTAATAACAACATCCAAATCAAAATAGAGTACAGTGCCAGTAAAGCCACATTCTCTATTGAACATCTGCATTTTATACCACCAGTATTTCCTAGGTTGGTTTGCTTCTATCCAATCTTGTGCTTGTATAGCGCGGATGTTGTTTGCGCCATAATAAGGCAATCCTGGGTCATCTGTAATAACATTTATTCGATAGGGAATAGTTAGATGTTTTGCGACACCTAGTCGTAGTTGCTCTACATACAATTCAGGTTGATAGGCCTTGCCCACACATACACATACTATATCAATCATTTGGTAAAAACGTATACGCCTTCAAATTTCTCACGCCCTGCTAGCTTATCGTTACCAACGCCGGGCCTAGTGTTAAGCATCATCTTAATAGTGCCAGTGTGTTTGAATCCTACTCGCTGAGCGAGTGCTACCCATTCATCTACAACTTCGTACGTTTTATTCCCATAGGATTTGTAATCTGCGATGTTCGTTGCAAAGCATCCGCCTTTGTTAAGTCCAGCATAAATCCGCTCCATAGTAGGTGTAGCGTACCCGTTAAACCATTCTTCAAGTGTTGTATACCGTACCATGCACTGTGTATCTTCATCACTGTACTTCTCCAAATTAAAATACGGTGGACTGCTAAACGCTAAATCCACGTCTGTTGGTTGAAACTCTTCACTAACTGTTTGTGCTATTACCCCTGGGTTATCTAGCAATGTATTTAAGTAATTTAGGTAATTTATCGTTTCTGTATTTGGGTCAATTCCGGTATAATTGTATCGCATATTGCTAGCAGTAATACCTAATAATCTGCCGCCGTACCCTGCACTGTAGTCATATATGTTTCCAAACATAACAGGACATAGGTGTTCTACTATAGCTCTAGCATTTTGATTTTTAAAGTTTTGTACATTTTCACCAGTAACAAGTTCCAATGCTCTGCGCATTGCTGTTGGGTATACTAAGTGATTGCCTTCTCTAAACTCAAAGCAAATACGTATTGCACGTTTTAGTTTAGCATCATCTAGGAATCTATCTTTAAGACTGTTTGACCCTCTGCCTTTAGGTTCAGCAGTCATCATATTAGGGAACACAAAGCGGCTAATCTCTTGCCCTCTGTTGTTCCCTAAATTGATTCGGTTATTCTTAACGCCGTTGTATGATAATTTTTGTACTTCCTTAACTCTAGCAGTTAACCCTGCTTCGGTAAAGTAAGTAATAGGAGTTAATCCTATTTCTCGATAGATATCAAACACACTTTCAATAGTTCCTGCTGGATCTGCATTGTATGTTTCTACTGTGTGTGAGTCTAATTCTTCGTAAACTGATTCATATCCAGTAAACACATCACTACAGATATGCTTGGGTTCTATATTCCAGATACTGTGTAGATGATCTATCATAATGGTTATTCCATTAAAGTTTTAGTTTGATCTCCGTCGTGTCCAACACTTTCGCGTTGGATATCATTATGCGAAAATTCTGCCCAATATAGTTCAAATGCAACACTATCTTCTAGTGCTTCGAACTGATGATATTCACCAGGTTTAATCTGAGTAAACCCACCCGGACCAAGAATAGTTTCGTCTACTAGGTCGTAATCGTTCTTCCAAGCACGGATAAGAAGTTTACCGCTCTCAACAAAGAAGCCATTCCATTTGAAAGCATGCTTATGCTTGCTACAAACGCCGCCTTTCTTTGTTGAGATACGGTGAAACTCTAATACACCATTGGCATGGATGAGGTTAGTTTCTCCCCATACTTTGCCACTGATCATTACATTGCGTTCTTTTTGTCTTGAACTTCAGCTCTGCGAGACTTAGATAGCTTACCAAGATCACCGAGTGCTTTTCTTGCTCTTGCTGCGGCGGCTTTTACGCCTTTTTCTTCAAAAGTTGCTGCTTCTGCTAGGTATGTTTCATATGCTGAAACGATTTCATCATGGATAGACATGTTTGTATTCCTTTTTCTAATGTTATGTATATATTATACAGTTTTTAATTTAATCTTTCAATATCTTCTTCATTTAATTTATCTGAATTACCTTTCCATATCTCTACAATATGGGCTGGTTCGTCGGTTTCGTTAATTCCCTGATGCCAAGTTCCTGCTGATATGTTATGCGGGTTGTCAGGATGCAGGGTACTTATTAACGCCCCTTCAAATGGATCTTCTGTGTGCCAATTTGTTATTAGTTTTGCTTCGCCGCTAACAAGATTCCAAGTTTCTGAACGATGCTGGTGTCTCTGCATACTTAGCTTACTATGAGGAGCGATCACTAATTCTTTAACATGAAAGCCACATCCTTGATATAGTTCCCTATAATGTCCCCATTCCCTGTCTACTTTTGGTGCTTGCCATTCTTTTAAGATCCAACTGCTTGAGTTCATCTTATCTTCGCCGCCCACGCCGTATACAAACTTAACTGGGCTTGATCCGCTGTATATTTTTTCTTCTGGGATATTACCAGCATCACGATCTCCGCCATTAACAAAAACAAGAGTATCTCGGCTGGCACCTGCGTCCAGTGTAGCCAACACTTTAAATATAGCTCGTGAAGCTGAGTCGTCCGAATCATTAAATGCAATAACATCATCTACCATAGCTAGACTGCTGACTATAGATGCACGTTCATCCCAGGACATAAACTCTCTGCCTTTTTTTCGGCGTAACCAATCGTCGCTGTTTAACCCAACAACTAACTTATCACCGTGTGACTTAGCGGATCGTAGATATGAAATATGTCCACTGTGAAGGGGGTCAAATCCGCCGGTAGCTAAAACTATTTTCATTACTCTGCCTTCTTATAAAGTACTATTGATGTTATTATAATGTATTCTTAAAGAATATTCAATAACTTCCTTTATAATTTTGTAGAAAGTTTTGTAAATCTTCTGGAGTTCCTAAACCCCACATACGTTTAATATTCTTTAAGCGAACTTTACCGCCAGTTTCAATAAACTCATTGTATGCTGGACAAACATAGAACTCGTTGTTTGTTCTGATGTCTTTAGCGATCATACTGTCTACACTATTAACATAATCGCAACCACGTGAATAATAGTAGACGCCAACAGTGGCGTTATTGGAAATTGGGTCTTTTTCAGCAACTTTATCCACCCATCCATCGTTGTCGGTACGAGCATAACTCCACTTTGGATGGGTGCTTTCAAACGTGAGTATTCCTCCCCCCACACCTTCAGTGGAGAAAGCGTAAAGGACTTCGTTTGAGTTCCATTCGACGAATTGGTCTGAGTTCGCGATGATGAGCGGGTCTTCATTATCAATATACTCCCTGGCTAGCATAGTAGTACAGGCCGCACCTTCGGTAACACCTTCTACTTGCACAATAGTACAATCTGGTTTAACTAGATTTAACACTGTTTCCAAATTGTATTGTTCGTAATGTTCTTTCTGCACAATAAAAATATGATGTGCATCAATATTTAAGTTATCTACTACGACCTGGATCATAGGTTTGTTGTCTACTTCAATTAATGGCTTGGGGAATGTGTATCCTGCTTCAGCAAATCTACTGCCGGCGCCAGCCATGGGTATTAATACGTTCATTGATTTACTCTTCCATGGTATATTATGTTTGGGTTGTTTGTCAACTTCTTCTATTCGATCTAAAACTTTACTTAAACTTACATCGTGTGTGTCTTCTACTGCCAGTAAATGTGCGCCTGCATCTAATACTGCCTGTCTACCAATATGACTATCTTCAATGATAATTGTCTCACTAGGCTTGGCATCTGCTTTAAGCATTACCTGGAAATACATTTCAAAGTGTGGCTTGCCCTTGGCAACATCTTCATTGCTGTACCAAAAATCAAAGTATTCAACAAGCCCTAACTGTAGCAAGCTCATCTTGACTGTATCTCTAACAGCATTACTGGCACAGGCTAACATATAACCTCTGTCTTTAAGTTCCCGGCACATATCAATAAAGTCTTGGCGAGGTTGCACTGTTTCTTTAAGGATTTCAACAGTAGCGGCTTGTTTAGCTCTTGCAATAGTAGCATGAAGATCAGTAGGCAATCCTTGGGTTTTAGTTAACATGTTTAGTTTAGCACGGGTAGGCAATCCATCATAGGTACTTAAATGCTCTTCTATAGTGATAGAATATTCACTACCCAGTGCTCTGTTAAGTGCCTCGTAATGTGTTTGCTTGCTGTCTATTAACACCCCATCTAAATCAAACACAACTAACTTAACCGTCATCTTTTCTACTTCCCAAGTCTTGAATATCTATGTCTACTGTGTCACCGTCTTCATCCGTTCGACGTTTAGAGTTAGCATCGTATGTAGCGGCAATTAATGTACAAACCGCTAACATCGGAATAACATAGATCATTTTATCAGTAAGGTATGCAATGATATAGGTCGGCCCTATTATAATTGCAATCTTTATTAAGTTATTTTTCCACATATTTCTCTATATAATCACTACACACCCCAGCAAAGCCGGTAACGTCAGTGTCCTCTAATTCTGGCAATACTGCTATTGTTCTTATGTTTCCTGGTTTATTGGGATACGCCCAAATCCACCCTGTGTTAGTTACTGTGTAATCATCGTCCTGGTGCCAAAAACACTGCACTTTTAAGTTAAGCATTATACGCAATGCTTCCAAGTTCTTAGCATGACACCAAAGCCTTGGGTCTTCAATAAAGCTACTACCCTTGATAGGATATTGCGGCTTATCATGCCCAAGCCAAAATTCATGATCTATATACCATACGTCTACTTCACAGTCGTATCCAGCGTTGAGTGCGTCCTTTATATAAGCAGGATTGTTCTCAGCGTTTGGTATTGGTTTAGAAATGTTTCCTCTATGCGATATAAGTTTCATATAAATACTCCTATAAAGTGGGTATATAATGTCTAACAATATTTATGTAGGTTGGGATAGTCGTGAAGATATTGCTTATCAAGTTTGTGAGCATAGTATTCGTCGTCGTACTAACCAGAACAGCGTTAACGTCAGTCCTCTAAAACAAAGCGAACTCAGAGAACAAAAGCTATACTGGCGAGAGCAAGACAAACTCAGCAGTACAGAGTTTACTATCACACGATTCCTAGTACCACACTTGAATAAGTTTACTGGATGGGCAGCCTTTTGTGATTGCGACATGGTTTGGCGTAGTGATCCCGGTGAGTTGTTTTCCCAAGTCGATGACTCCAAAGCGGTAATGGTCGTTAAGCACGATTACACTCCCCAAGAAGGAACCAAGATGGATGGCCAGTTACAGATGCCATATCCTCGTAAAAACTGGAGTAGCATGATACTGTGGAACTGCGGGCATCCAAAGAACAAAGCACTAGACTTAGAGACTGTTAACACTGCTAGTCCTAGTTTCTTACATCGTTTCGAGTGGTTAGACGACGAAGATATTGGTACATTAGATCATAGTTGGAACTGGCTAGTAGGATGGTATGATGTAGAACGTGACGGTGATCCTAAAATTATTCACTATACAGAAGGTGGCCCGTGGTTTGAAGAAACTAGGCATTGTGAGTTTGGACATATCTGGAAACAGGAACTTATTAACTTATACAGTAGTTAAAGTGTTGGATTAAATCTTTAAATGCTGATTGTACAGCAAGTACAGTCTTAGGTGTATGTATTACTCCATGCTTGTTTAATTCTTGCTTTTTATATATAGCGAGCATCTCATCTGCATAGGGCAACGGACTAGATTTTATTTCGTCGTGTAAATCTTCATATTTCATAAGTCGATCAACTCGTACAACATCATCTGCATATCTAAACCAACAATTATATTGCTGGGTATCCCCTAAACAGTAGTCCTCAAAACTGCACTGAGGTTTATGCCAGTTGTAGTAACTAATCATTTTATCCCATGGGTTTCTGTCTACTGCAAACTTATAGTAAGTGCGCCATTCATTAGGAAACTTTTTAGCAACCCAAGTATGGTCTATGTGTCCTTTGTGATGCGGGGCATTAAGTCTAGGAGTTCCGTCAATTAAACTACCTGTGCATATGTCGTTAGGACCTAAGTACTTGCTCAAGTAGTGTTCTATACTACTACCCGCAGTCTTGCGTGTCTTTATAAAGATAAACTCGTGTTTGTGTGATATTATCATTAAAAGCCATATTGATTAAGATGTTTAAAAGCTGTACCATCTGCTATCTCAGCAATACTCCACTGTGTATACGCTAAGTTATAAAGCCATTGCTCTCTGTCGATTTTCTGAACCCTTCTTAACTTTACACCTTTGTGACTTAATCTATCCGGTGTTAAACACACAGGTGCCGCTGCAGAATTCTGATCATAACAAAAACTAGGTATTCCCTGTAAAACACTTTGGGTAAGAACATTTGAGTTATACGCTAAAACAATGCAGGCGCCGTCCAAATCTTCCTGCAATCCAGCACCGCCTTCAAAAAATGTTCGGTCCTGCCAGGTCTTACTCACTGTACATTTTGTTATGCCGTTAGGATTAGGCTCTTGAGTTTCAGGGTTAATAGTTAATAACGGTTCGTAACTTGATTCCTTGGTTCTCAGATGTGGCCTAATTACTATAGGCATTTCTGGATACGCTGACCTTATTTGATTACACACTGTTTCCAACCAAAATCTAACCTTGCCATAGGTTTCGTATAACGGTATAAGTGTGCTATCAGTTGCCTTTTGTAAGCATATTAGTGCGTAGCCGTCTTTGTGTTTAAATTCAGCAGGTCTCCATGGTGCTACTCTAATATTTTGCTGGTGTTGAATAATATTCCATCTGTCAGATGGCTTATCGGAATTATGAAACAACCCCTGTCGTAAAAAATGATACCATCCTAGAGTATAATACCAGTTGTCTGGATTACCTTGATAACTATTTTCTCTAAAACAACTTAATTCACACACCATGTATGGCCTTCCTGTACCCAGGATATATTCAAATGCAGGATCATGTAGATTCGAGGGTTTGTTTACATTTATCTGAAAATAATATTTTGCCTTATAGAGATGCCTGTCTTCCCAATCAATTATTTTCCATCCTTCCTTATCAAATCTAATAAATTTAAAGGCTTCCGAAAATTGATGTTTAAAGGCAATAACTGTGCAGTATTCCCTGGTGTCCTCTTTTTCAACCCCGCCAACATATACTTTACCTTTAGCTATCAAGGGCATTGTCAACCTCCTTTAACATCTGCCATGATGTTCCGCGTTGGATCTCTGAACTGCTAAATTGACAGTTACTTAGCCAACTTACTAATTTAATTCTGTCTGGTTCTACATCAAACTTGGAATTGTCTGTTCCTTGTGCTAAATCGTTAATAGTATAACTGATCGGATAGCAACAATTATGTTGATTTGTAATTACTGGTAATCCTATTAAGGTTGCCCGTAGTGCAACCGAACTATTATAAGCAACTACTACATTAGTGTCTAGCAAATCCTCTTCTAATGATACACTGTCTTCACTAACAGTTGTTTCTAGCCTAACTAAATTGCCTAACTTGTCAACGATTGGTTCGTTTGGCTTCTTGCGCACCTTAATGAGACTGTGCAGTTCTGGTGGAAGAGCTTTTTTAAGTTCTGTTAATATAATATCTTCCCATGTGTAAGCATTAAAATACCACTGAATAGCATGAGTAGGAGGTAACACTAATATCTTATCTCCTCTTTCTGCTCTAGCTTTCCACGTGTGCATAGTGTTAGTCTTTGCGAAATTACCTTGCCATCTATCTACAAAAACCTCTCCTTTGGGAATAGCGTTCATGGAGTGTTTGTTTTTAGTAATGCGCATCCAACCAATGCCACCATATCCCGGATTAAAGTAGGAATGGTCAATATAATACCGGTCTATACCAGCGGCGGCTGCCGCCTGCAATGCCAGGCCAGTGCCTCTTAGTATTCCCAGTGATGCAACTGCGTCAGCGTCCTCAGGATGACCATGGTCTAAAAAGTCTTGTATGTTGACAACACGTGGTATCCACTCTACAGTCGGGTGGTTTGTTAGTCCACGAGCAAACTGTTGGACTAACTTGGTTGTCTTTTTCCTGCCTGTTGTATAGCAGATTAAATTCTTGGGTATTGGCATCCTATTGTCCTATGATTGAATACGCTAGTCCGCTAGCGATCTCTTCTTGTGTATATTGTTGATAAGCCAAGTGATTAAACCAAAGTTGTCTCTCAGCATATGCGGGAGTTTCAATCTTACTTATATCTTGTTCTCCTACATGCGTAGCAAAGCTATCTGCTTCACAAAAAATAGGAATACCATATGCTATTGCATCCACTGCACACATACTGGCGGCTGTCACTACTGCATATACATCTTTAATGTCTTCTGTAAACGCAGGAACACCAGCTAACTCTTCTGCCATAGGTCCGCTCATTTTATTGGCTCTTGGTTTGTATCTAACTCTAACCGGCCTATCAGTATGACGTTTTATCTTTTCTACTGTTTTCTGAACCCACTCTTTTTCACCTAACCCGGTGCACCAACGAGTCATTGTATCACTGCTTGGACATACCAGTATCTCTCTACCGTTTTTCTTCCAGGGCTGTATCTCTAAGTTCCAAGAGTTAAACCTATCATTGGGATGTTCTTCAACACTGGCACAATGCACAGAGTTTTTACTTACGCGCCAATACCAGTTATCGGCGTCAGGCAACCAGCGTCCGTGATACGGCATATCCCAGAACCACCAATCAACTTTGTCTTGACGATGTTCTTCAATCTGCTTCCAGTTGTTCTGTATAAATCCCCAGTAATGGGAACCGCGTGGCCACCCTTGCTTAATACTATCCATTACCCAGTTACACTTGCTGTCTGGGTTTTCTGTATTGTAATTCAAATTTAGCATCTTAGAGTTGTGTTGCCCATTGACTAAATGCTTCAAGATTATTTACGTACCAGGGCCGGTTATAATCATGATTAGAAAGGGTCTCGTCTACAAACCTAACGGCCCCAGGATAGATGTTTATATGTGAGTCTTTCATTTGGGGGCTTGTGCATATATGTCTACTGTGTGCAGGCCCAGGAAAAGGAAACCCTGGCGAATGTATTCCGCCTACTGCTAACGGTTGATCTATACGCCATAACATGTTTGTTACCCCTGCACCAGCAGTGCTAATATACTTCTCCATGCGACTAAACATACTAATCTTTTCACCTAGATTGTAATTCTCTCCAAATACCTCAGCATATCCTAGGCCCAATAATATCTTAACCATATCGTCTTCGTTGGTAATACCACGCTTGACTGTGTTATCTTCTCCAATTATTAATTTGCGATCATTTAAGGGATTAGCGTGTGCTCGCCTACTCAAGTATACCTTTTCATGAACAGGCACATCTGGGTATCTTTCTCTGCTAACTTTAACTAGTTTGCGTATTATATCATACACACTGCTTGGTGGCCTTATCCTGGCTCTATTTTCAACATCGTTTACGAGTGTGTCACTGAAATAAACACGCTCATAAGAACAATTCTCGTCACTGAACTCGTATTCTATATCCAATAGATCCAGTAGCTCTGTAACAAACGGTGGCTGGGTCGTGCCATTCTTACGAGTATGTGGATTAAGAATAAATTTTAAGTCAGGCTTTTGTTGTTTAAGTTGTAAATAATTATGTATTGGTCCTAGTCCATCGTTTATGCAATGATAATAATTTCTAAGAGGAGATGTATACCAATAAAAATATTCGCCAGGAGCATGTGTTTTAATTTTTACTATAAAGGGAGTATTGTTTATTATTTTTTCGACTCGTCTAAAGTTTTTTCCCATAGCGGCGATTATTGGATTACCGTTGTGTAGGAAAACCTCAGCCTTTCTTGAAGTGCAAAGGTTAAGTATTTGCAGATTATCAAACTCTGCAATTTGGTTTTTAAAAAAAGTAGTTACTAATGTCAAGTTATTTCACCATGGTTGCCATAATATTTGCCATCGCCTAAGGCGGGTAGTTGCTTTAATTTGTATTTTTTACCCGGATACATTATTATATGATACTGAACAATTCTTTTTCCTGGAGTAGTAATATCATCCCACTTGCTCGCTAACTGCATTGTCCTCAGTGCATCACTTATTTCTCGATAATTATGTTGCGGCGGCACCCAACTAACTACTGATTCTTTACGTTTACGAGTTAATAGTATGCCTAAAAATTTTACATAATCATCACATTTCCATCCTATATCAAAATTAGTTCTATGCAAGAAAAATGCACCGTATGTCCGTCTTTGAAGTTTGCGTGGCAACTCACCGCTGCTATTCGTAATATTCCACTTAATACATGGCAGCTTCTTCATGCCTGTTACGTGTCGTATGTCTTGAAACCATTTTATATTTTCAGGATGGATTAATCCGCTGTCAACACTCACATCCGTAATGTTACATTTATGTCCTAGGGCTTTTAACATCCATGCTAATATACCAGGCCCAGTGCCAACATCTAAACAACTCAGACTACTGGTAGAATCTAGTATACCTGCACTGCGAAGAGCATTATACTTTTGTTCCCACAGTAAATCAAATCGTTCAAAATACTTTTCACTCTGTTTATATCCAAGTAACTTATAATAGTTAATAACTGCCCATGCATTGTCAAGTGGGTAAGACTCTTTAGATATTGAGTGAATTACTTCCTTAGTAGGCTGCACCAGTATGATCCTTTTGTCTTATATCAACATTAGTCTCGCTGTATTCTGTTTTTAGTTCATCCACAACATCATTAACATATCGACCTTGCATGGGAATATTAAACGGAGAATCAGTTGTCTTCATATACGCTGCAACAATGCTAATGTTCTGTGCCTTGCTATCACGTTGATGTAATTCATCATATGCTTTTTCTAAATCACTTAGTGGGTTACGTGCTTTCTTTTGTTCGTAAAATCCCCAGCTTTCCATATCAATTGGTGCTTCTATATACTTGCCAGTGTTCTGTGCTAGCCAGAAGTTACACCATTTATATCCGTTTGCCGCGGCTATGTCACGGAATAACTGAGGATGGTAGTTATAAAAGCCGTGGTTAATCCAGGGAGCGAATGGCAACACACATAACATTACACCACCAACTTTACATAAGTTATGCATGTTTTCAAATACCGTGCGTTGATCAAAGATATGTTCTCCAGTGCCGTTGTTGGTCACTAGATCAAATTGTTCAGTGTAGTTGTATTTGTCTTTAAGGATAAAGTTTAAGTCCATTGCAATACTACGCAACTCTGTATTGATGTCAATAGCCAAGTAGTTGCTGAAGCCCAAGTCTTCAAAGTATTCCCATACAAATTCAACTGGCTTACGCACAGACTTACCAGCAACTTCACTACATTTGCTAGTCCATGCCTCTGTGTATCTAAATCTTTGGTTGCCCCATTCAACTACCGTGGGGTTAGGTTGCAAGTGTTTTACTATACTGGCAGTTGCTAACTGCATAATATTATTAAAGGCCATTGTTTAATCTTTCTATTTGTGGAAATGTCTGAGCAAAATTGGTTCCCCGGTATATATCGTGTTTATTCTTCATTGTTTTAAATAAAGGGAAGTATTGGGAATCGTCTGTATTCTCTATCAGGCTAGCCCAAGTATGACAATCTTCATTGACACTGCTCATAAGATTGTCGGATATTTGTTTCATTATAGCCACAGGATATACACTTGGGCGCATGTGTTCAGGAGTATGGACGCGACCACACCATGGCCTGGGTAATCCGATACCAGTGCACCAATTAAAAAATTCATCCATATAATAGATATTGTAAGCACTGACTGTGTGACTAACACTTAATTTTAAATTGCTTGTTTGTTCTTCCATAGTAATATATCTTTTAGTATTCTCTTCACACACAGACCATTTTCCAGGATATCTAATATACTCATACCTTTCACCAATTCCGTCAATACTTAATTGTATGTCAATTTCTTTAAAATGCTTCCATAAATCCCACCAATCTTGTCCAGGGTAAACTTGTACATTAGTAGTGTAATGTATTGTAATATTTTTACTTTGTCCTGATTGTATATATTTGTTTAACAAAGACTTCTGTTTATCCACTTCACTAAGGAACGGCTCACCTCCCGGAATATCAAAATGTATAATATTAGGCATGGCAGAATAGATGTGCTCACTGGTAATATTATCAATAAATTCTATTGGTTTAATATCTTTGTTATAGAGTTGCTTATGCTCTTTGCGCCAACGGCTACTCGACTTGGGTCCACACGTAATACATTTTAAGTTACAGACATTGCCAAATGCAATGCTTGCGACGATAAATCCTTGCTGATCATCATAAGAATCGTATTGCTCTTTCCATCTACTGTAATCTAATTGTCTCTTGCTTAATACATTGTTCTCTTCTTCAGTTTTGCATCGCACACACCCCAGGGGCCATTTATCCTGTGTCATTTCTGATTGTATTGTTTTTAAAAAACTACTTGAGCGATATTCATCTATAGTGCAATCAATAATATTAAATTTATCGTCGTACTCAGACATCTGAAATTTACAACATGGAGTAATGTTTCCCGTTGGAGAGATATCGATATTCGTCCACGGAGTCAAACATTTTGTCATTTACTTTTTCCTGAAATGGTAATACTCTCGTTTTCCGCCTGCCCTTGCTTGTCCATGTGCAATTATCTCAAATTTAGTTGCAAATGCTTCAAGCATCCATTTTGTATGCTCTTGATTGTTTGGTCGTTGATCAAGTTTCTGTGTTTCGTGGACCACGACACCGCCGGGCACTAACAAACTAGCATACCCGTCTACAATCTCTTGTTCGGTTAATCCACCATAGTCTCGCAATTGAATACTAACGGCTAAACTGAGTAATACATCAAACTTTTCTGGATCACTTTCGAGAAACTCATTAAATGTACCTTTGAACCAAGTAACCGTCTTGGTTGGGTCACTTAATTCAACATGCG
>Ga0307984_1000678_pt1 | contig 14577 bp, 14 predicted proteins | sample EllFjometageno78_FD_203169 | JGI IMG/M metagenome (GOLD analysis project Ga0307984, IMG submission 203169) | Marine microbial communities from Ellis Fjord, Antarctic Ocean - #78 | ecosystem: Environmental > Aquatic > Marine > Unclassified | place: Southern Ocean | collected 2014-10-09
TTTAATTAAAATTTGAATTATCTCAGTCAGCTGATCTACGTTAAAGTGCCTTCTCCATCTCCAACCATAAGCCCCGTGAAAGGTGACACCGTCGTCACTGTATTTATCAAAACCGCTTATGTATTGTGTTATCCACTTTACATCGTTTCTACCTGCTATCATCCAGAGACCTTCCATAAAATGGAAAAAGGGGTTGGCATCCCTGTTTTCGTCAAACAGAACACGCTCGGTAGGTTTGTTGTACGTTGTGGTAACAGGGTCAGACATTACAACTACCTCACCATTACGGCTCGGTTCTAACACCCCTTGACTGTTTAATAGATTTATTCCTATTGTATAGGCTTCATTAACATTTCTAGCATTAACGGTTATCATGTTAGTATCCCCTTTATAGCCGCATCAACATCTTCCTTCAAAGCTAGTAGATGATCAAAGCCCCAACGCTCCCACTGTTCCTCACGAATATCTTCACTGTTTTCCAAGGCCCACGCCACGCCTTCCTTGTCCTGTACTACATAGTCTTTAACAGAGTAACCCGCCGTTTCAAACGTACCGATACAACTTTTGTCAAAGACCATTGGTACTCTTTGTGATAAACACTCGTACCACCTGTTAGCAGGAGAGCAATAATGTCGGTGTGAATAATCATCTTCTAAGTACAGAGACATTTGGAACTTGCCAATATGAGACAGTTCTTTAAATGGTTCTTCGTAGTTTATATCAGGTGCGAAAAGTTTAAATTTCTTTGTTCCCGGTTTTGTTGTGCTTACCGTTGCCTCGTATGGAAGATCTCCACCCAGATACTTTTCCAAATAAGGAAGACGACCTTTTCTAGCCGCCCCATAATAATATAGTCCTGTTTTAGAAACAGGTTGTGGCTCAACAGGTGAAAAAGTTAATCTGTTCCAATTAATATAACGATCTTGAGGGTTTTTAATTGTTTTATGTATTGTAGACCAAACATGACGAGTGTGTCTGTCTTTTTCTAAAATATCAAACCATTTACCTATTTGTCCCGCTTGACTTGTCAAAAAGTCTTGTTGTGCAAAAATATAATGTTTAGCCCTAGCGCATATTTCTCCAATCTGTTCTCGTAATTCTGCATCAGCAAAACCGCTGGCGCTACTCACGCAGATAGCTAAATCATAATCTTTTACTTTTTCAGGATCTGGTTTATCTATGATGTCTAACCCGTATCGGTTAGCCAACCATACGGCTATCCTAGCACTGGCAACATGGACCTTATCTGTTGGCGTAAAATGACAAACAATCCCTTTCATTATTTCCTCCTGTATCCAGCCATCGTGTGCCAGTTTTGTTTTCCTATGGTTGGCTTCACTACTGTTTCCCAATCAACGAATAGCTCTACTAGTTTGATTGCCTCGATATTTCGCCAATGTTTTTTCATAAGATGTACTTCTATAGATATTTCTTCCACACAATCAGGAAGAGGTGTTTTTAACAAATCGTATTCTGAACCTTCGCAATCCATTTTTATTATTTGAGGTTGAAATCGGTTAAGCACTTCTTCAAAGTTGTGTGCCGCAACAGTGTGAGGTTCTCTTCCACGATATTCTGTTGTAGAAAAATTACCGTGATTTTTACTAGTGGGGTTTATATAAAGGTTGATTTCTTTTTCTTTCCCAGAAATCAAAGCGGCTGTCCGTATATCTGCTTCAGAAGCGTTTAACTTAGCTATCTCAGAGTTATCTTCGTCCGGTTCATATGATTCTACAGAACTTGCGCCTTTTTCTAATGCCATACGGCTGAATGTTCCAATATTACAGCCAATGTCTAATACTCTTTTTCCTTCTAGGTTTAGCCAACCATAAGACCGTCGCACCTCTGTCACAGTGTAACTGTCGCACGTATCTGGGCGTACAAAGCACCCCTTGTATTGTTCAAGTTTCAATGTGTGTTATCCTTCCCGTTTCATCCGGCTCACTCCATGTTCGCCGTTTGTTTATTTCCATTTTTATTTTAACAGCATCTTGTATAAGGTCAACTGTTATACCGTTTTGCCGTGCAACGTGTAGCAGTATTATAAAGCAGTCGGCGTATTCAAGTAGATCTTTAGGGTCTTCTCTTAATTCTTCAACCTCAGTCAATAGATGGTTGAGGTGGTTTTCTGTTTTTGACTTAGGGAACGTGTTTTTAGCCCATTCCCATATATCATCCTGCACTGCATTATCCATGTTTGTAGCGGCTCCTTGGTCTACCTTCTCCGTGCAACACACGTTCGTATTTATCAAACTCACACAGTTGGAACTGTATGTCGTGTAGCTCTAACTTTACCCATTCTTCAGGCCAGTATTTTTCTTTGTCTTTAAATAAACGAATCATTACTTCTAATCCGTTATTCAACCTTGCGTCTTTTTCAAATCCAAGAACACGGTTGAGTCCCCGTTTAGCTCCTGGACCCACAGGACAATAAGTGTTAGTATCAGTGCAAGTAGGGAATACTTTAGTATGTAATGCATCTTGTAATATCTCCTTAGTCATAAAACCACTACCTCCAAAGCCTTTTAGTTCCATCATCATTTTAGCGGTGTGTTCCCATTTTCTAGTGTTTTCTGCCATGTTACAAATGGTTGGAGCTTTTTCCCAAAGAGGGGTTAAAAAATGATCTACAACAACATCCTGTTTAGGTGCTTTTAATCCTTGGTTTGTTATGACATAAGCACCTGTAAAAACTCGCTCTTTATTAGCAAGCCGCTCTTTAGCCGTGTCTTTAACAAGTTGAGCTGAAGTAGGCCAGTGGTCTATCCAACCAACAGCTTCACTAAACTCTATAGTGCCGAAGTACCTGAAGAGAGCGCAGTTGAAGAGTATGGTTGGAGCAGGGGCTTCTTTATGTTTATCGAGTCTTTCTTTCCAAAACCACTCGGTAGTGCGATCCATAGATCTTTTGACATTGGTAAACTTAAAGCTATTTAGTATGTCATCTTTAGACCAAGGCCACGGCCCTCCCTGAGCTTTGACTAGGCGTAATTTCTCGCGCTTAATCATAAAATTATAAAACTCGTCTGCTCTCATTATTAATTCCCCAGTGTTTCATGAGCAGTATCAGCAATATCGTCCATTAAGCTTTCATACTTATTTAAGTGCCTATTCCAAACACCTAGCCCATCAGGTTCAAAAGGTATAAACACTCTTGATTTTTTATCTATGTTTTTGATAAGTCTGCATTGGGTCACTTCTACATGACCTCTTTCAGGAGGCTCTGTGTTTTTAGAATCACCTACTTCAGCAATAATGTGTAGTTCATTATCTTCGCCAAAGGACATTGTAAATTCAATTGGTTGTGACACTAGCCAGCTCCTTTGCAAGTTTTACTAAAAGTGTTGTGTGATTGTTAATAGAAGCTGTTTTCATTAACAGCACAAGCTCTTCTTTTGTAAATAAACTTGATTTTAAAACGGTTGGAGCTTTCTTTTTAGATTTCGGCAGTGGAACAGGGTTAGAGCTTAGATCTAAACTCAACTGGCTCAAAAACTGGTTTTTCTTAGCATGACGTAAAGGATGTTCGTGGCTCCTACCTTTACTATCTAAGTCACCGTAATAGTTTTTGTGGAGGCGGTCGTACAACACCGCTGGAGTAAGGTTTTTACCCATAACTGTTTTGTATCGTTTAACTATCGCAGGGTGTTTTTTATTAAAAAGCTTTAAAAACGCACTAGATGGTGGGAAAGATCTGGATATTCCCATTGCTTCGTCAGTTTTTAATTCACAGCCTATTTCCCAAATATTGGCTAACATTTCATTAGACCATTGAAAATGTTTTCGGGTTTCTTTATAGCGGTTCATTAGTTCTTCCTTTCTAATTTCTAATTAACTTATAAAAACACTATACACCCTTTTATATGTAAGGAAAATAGTATTTAGTTTGACTAGCTATAACGTGTAAGTTTTCTCGCGCTCTAGTAACACCTACATAAAACACACGCATTTCATCTTCAGGGTATTTTTGACTGTTTTCCCATGTTCTTCTTGCCATGTCCGTATGTAGTATCACGTTATCAGCTTCCCCGCCTTTTGCACTGTGTATAGTGCTTAACTTGATACGAGGAAGTTTTGATATTTTCTCTCCCCTACGTAACATAGAAATTAAATAAGAACGCTCTAGTAAAGGCATTAACGTGAATGATTCATGCCATATAGACTCTACTTCAATTTCCCACAGGTTTTTTAAATCCACCATAGAAAAAGAACCCTCTTTTGGAGAGTCTCTTTTGTTGTGGGGGATATATGATAGTATGCTACCTACGGCTATCGCGCCCACTTCTTCATTTTTACGTAATGCTTCCCAAGCACGAATAGCATTAAGTGATTTTTGGGAAGCCGATGGTCTGTTACCCCTAGAATAGAAAAGACCCTGACGTTTACACTGATTTTCAATGTAGTCTAAACCATAAGAGTTTCTAGAAAGAACTAACCACTCTCCCTCAGACATATCAACACTGTCTGTAGTTTTGTGATAAGTAATACTGCCTTCTACTTCTTTGGCTTCCCATTCTTTAGTTTTTCTAGTTTCTATTCTCTGTATTACTTTGTCTGCTAATTTTTGAATAGTTTTAGGTACTCTATAACTTTTTCCTAAAACTTGCATCTTTCCTGTCAAATTAATAAAAAATGAAACATCTGCTCCCGCCCATCTAAATATAGCTTGGTCATCATCCCCTGCAATAATAACTCGTTTAGCGCAGGAAGCTAATTTTATTATCATCTGCCATTGGAGCCTAGATAAATCTTGAGCTTCGTCTACTACTAACAAATCTAATTCTGGGGGATCGCCCTCTATAACAAATTTTTCAAGAATATCTGTAAAATCATAAAGTGCTCTAACTTTTTTAAATTTCTCTAAACCAGCCCCGACTCTTTCTACTTCAAACCACCCTAAATCCTCTGTATTTTCCCGCCAATGGTCTTGTAAATCTATTCTTCGTATTCGTGCCATATTGCAGATAAATAGTGCGATATCTCCGGGCTGGATACCGAACACCATACCTTCATCCATATTCATAGAACTTGTCATTCTAAGTCCCATTATATCACCAAATTCTTTAATGTGGTTTTTACTCAGGACTTGTGCGCGTGTCATTCCTAATGATCTAAATGCCATGCTATGCAGTGTACGGAAATAAGGTAGATCTCGATCACTTAATTTAAACTTTTCTTTAGCTCGGTCTAGTGCTTCATTTGCGGCTTTTTTAGTAAAAGCTAGATAAGCTATTTTGCTCGGCTCAGTGCCTTCTGTAAGTGCTTTTTCTACCTCGCCTATTAAATGAGTGGTTTTACCAGTTCCAGGCGGACCTAGAACTATTTCAGGTTGGAAATCACTCACAAAACATTGCCTTTCATTTCAGGAAGGGAAAAGCTTTCTGTTTGGCGATCTGGTTCTCGTATATGCCACACATTCATACCTTTACCTTTGATATTAAAAAAGTGTTGCTTGGCACTAAGCGGCTCATCGCTTAATTTAGAAATCATCTGGCTTCGGTTATAATACTTAAACCCTGATCTCGCTAAAAAGTCAGCAAGATCTTTTAATCTGAAATAAACACGAGCTTGGTCTTTTTCTCCAAGATCACAGTCTTCTGGTGCTACTCCTGCCCACGGTCTTCCAAGAGCTATCTCATCTTTACTGTGTGCAAGTGTGCGAGCGTCAGCGCAAAACACTTCAACTAAATCTGTAAATTGATCTTGTAGTCCAGCTTCTTTGGGTTTTTCTAATATTTCTACATCGTTTAACAAAGTTTGAACAATATTTTGCCATTGCCTGTCAGTTTGTTTAGGTGGCATCATATTCAACATATCCATACAAAGCTTTTGGAATTTTGTCTGCATTTGGAGCTGTTCTGTTGTAAGCTCTGTTCTTACTCCATTAATGTCTAAAAACCACACAGGTTGATCAGTTGGTATTTTACTTAACGCCCCCATAGAGGGCATAGCCCCACTACCTACTCCGAAAGGTTTGGTGCGGCAAACAGCGGCATTGCAAAAGTTACATATAGGTTGATCATTGCAACGGTAATTATAATCCTTGCTTCCAATCTGTTTAGAAACCGTTTGAACTTCTTTAGGGTCCATAGGAGGATCCATGTATTTTTGGTTGTACTCAATTAAAACTTGTTCCCACGTATCGGGAAATGCTTTTCGGCAGTATACACCTAAAGCAAACAATCCATTGTTCCGTGTTCCTTGTGGGAAACCCTGTTCTGTTAATGATTGCAAACAAGGGGGGCCATCTTGCAAATCGCCCGTGCCTTTGCTCATTTCAATCTTTTCTATTTCTTCTACGCTGAGCCTTTGTCTTTCTGCGGCGGCTAAAAACAATGCGGGAGACATAGCCTCCCCGTTTTGATCTAAACAGTATCTACTGCTGTTTTCTCCACCAAAATAAGGCATATTTAGCCAGTTACCTAAATCACCTTTATCCACTAAAACAGAAGACTGCTTTGGAAATATTTCGCTTTTACCGTACCCTAAAGAAGCCGCTATTTCAGAAAGTTTGTTTTGTAAATCTTTAGCTGGGATAGCTATTTCTAAAAATATAACAAGATGACATCCACCGCTTTTACTACGCATAGGAAACAGCGGTAATTTTAGTTTGTATATTCTGCGAGCAAATGTTTCTAAATCTAGGTCATAGTCATCTATATCTATAGCCCCCCAGAAACAGTGATTATCTGATTTAATTGGGATTACACCCAGTATATCTTTTCCATCTAAGTGATTTTCCCAAAGGCGCAAGGTTACAGGCTCGCGTTTTGTAAACGCTTTACCCTTTTTCTTTTTTCCAGGTTCTGTGTTTTCGTCTTTTACAATGTAACAGCCGTGTGCTTGTTCCATACCTGAAAATAGTGTCTTAAAACGTTCTGCAAATGATACCATTTAAATTTCCCCAAAAAAGAAAACCCTCCCCAATAAAGGGGAGGGAACTGAATTACATTACGCCTTCAGCTGGTTTTTCTTGGGTGTGCTTAACGATAACGTCCCCTGAAGTGACAGACATATTAAATGCTTTCGCGGCACGATAAACGTCTATGTTTTCTACCCTTCCTGCATCAGCAATCGTAAACACAGACCATTCGCCATCATCGTTAGATTTATACGCTGTACCTAACGTATACATATGACTAAACGAAGGCGCTGGAACTGGTCCATTAGCTGTACTAATTAACTTCTGTTTAATTAAGCTGTTCCACTTACGGCTTGCTCCGAGTTGAGTACTACTCATAGCAATGAGGGCTTGCTCCATCATGCCATCTGGGTGAACAATTAACACATAATGCTCTGCTGTATCAATAAGCTCAGTACCCTTATCAGTCATAGTTCTCATTTTACCTTCCACCTCTACTTTGCTGTGGGCTGGTAATTCGTCGTTACGAGTGTAACTAGCAACTAAACCGGAACCTTGCTTACTGTTGCGAGGCCACCATTCCATGACTTTAAACTTAAAGTCAACTGGAATAATCATTACAGTGTCGGCATCTACCTCTTTACTGCATTCCCAAAGCTGTCCGGTAACTGTATTGATAATGTCCCCATCGGTAGCACCTCCAATATACTCAGCTTCCCGTTTAGAAAGTTGGGGACTCATTTTTTGTAATACACGCAAGAACGGTATAGCCAAATCATCAGCGGTTATTCCGTTTGATCCTGCTCCGGCATCTAATGCCATTTCATCTAAGAATTCTGCTGGTAAACCAGCTTCGTTTTTTAATGCTACTTCTTTCTTCGCCATTTCTAAGATCCTTTTTTAATGGTCGCTTTTTGGCCTAAAAATACTCCGAAGAGTTCTAGCGGTAAGGCCGTTCCCGCTTCAACCTGTTCACGTACAAACGCTTTCAACGTCTGTGCATGAACACTTTCCTTGACGTCTGGGGCAAAACCCGCATCCACCAAAGCATCTATTGCGGTGTCAGCCGCAAGTTTGTCTTTGCCAGCGTTTATGCTGACAATATTCTTGATAAGGTCGCCGTGACCGTTGAGGTTAAGCCAAGTGTGGGCTTCTTCTTGTCGTGCCTTACTAATGCTCGCTGACACAAACGGTTTAATAGATATTACTGTACCATCTGCTAATGGTAGACCACTAAGTCCAAGTTCCATAAGAGCGTCAGGCAGGTCTCGTGTAGAAACCTGTTCTAAGTCTTTTTTAAGTTGTTTTAAATGATCTTCTGTTCGGGATACAGCCTCTTCAAGTTCTAACTGCTTGTGTGCAATTTCAGCAACCCCTTTTAGTTCTTTGTCTTTAGGTATAACCGATGCGTCAACAGCATCCGCTTCCATCTCTGCAAAAATATCAGTCGTCATAATAGTCCTCCGTGTGGAACATATCAACGAATACTTCGTAATAGCTACTTTCCCGTTTGTCCCATTTTAATAAATTAGCGCGTCCGTGGTTCACTTCCATAGCTACGGTAATGGCAATGCCCATTATTACAGGGTCTCCTGTTAATAGCAGAAAATCGTCATCACTGAAATTACGCAATCTATTCCGTAATTTTCGTATAACAGGTTCTGCAGACAATACGATTTGCACGTTGCCCTCTAATAACCCTTTAAGAGCACCGTATTTTTTAGCTGGAAGGAAATTACGTCCAGGAGTGTCTTGTGTGATGTAAACTGTGCTCATTTCTACCTTCTTATGCTTGGAGTACACACTGTATTAACAGTGCAGAAAATTGTAAACCTTGTTATGTATGAAACCTGTACTAGTTTTTTATAAAAGCCCAAGAAGCTGTAAAATAAGTGCAATGAGTTCCATGTCATCCTCGTTTTATCGCAAATATTAAACCCTGGACTTCGTGCCAAGAAGGCTCAACCCAGTTTTCATATTTCAGTTGTTTAGCAATATGCTCCATGAGTTCTTCATAGTTCATACCCACTTTGCATTCGTGCAAAATGTCTGGTCGGTGTTCTGCCAAAAAAGGCAGTATCGCATTAAATATTGCTTCGGGTTTAGGGTTATCAGCCATTAGATCCACTTTTTCCATTTGTCACCAGTTACAGAATTAGCCAGTGATATCTTGTTTCTCAATGCTTTTATTATTTTTTCATCCACAGTGTTTTTACATACAAGATCAACGTATGTAACCGGATGGTGTTGACCAATACGGTGCGCTCTATCTTCGCTTTGAAGTCTTTTTTCCAAATCGTAATTATTAGAATAATAGATAACATTACGCGCTTCAGTGAGAGTAATACCATATCCCCCTGTCTGTGTGTTTCCGAGGAAATACCGTACCTTGCTATTCGGGTCTTGGAAATCAACCACCGCTTGCACACGATCTTCATCACTTGTGTCTCCATAATAAGTTACGGTAGCTTCTTTACCGTATTCTCTATCCAGTGTTTCTTTAATCGTTCGGATATCGTTTCTATAATTAGCCCATATAATAACCTTACCATTCGCTTCTGAAAGTGCAGAAAGTAGCTCTTTCATGCGGTCATGCTTTAAGGGCAGTATTGGACCTTCGTCAGTAGGGAAAAATCCGCAACTTATTTGATGTAATCTCAATAACTGAGTTATTGCGCTAGTTGCACTGACCGCTTCTTGTTCTAAAAAAGCTAAAGCAGACTGTTTCATTTCTTCGTATACTTTTTTCTGCTCTTTAGTCATTTCAAACTCACGTCGCATAAAGATTTTGTCTGGGAGGTCTAAACACTCATCTTTAGTTACTCTGTAGGTAAAGTCTTTTAAAACACCCGCCAGTTCTTCTGTGTTTTTAAAATTGACAACCTGTTTAAAGGTTCTTCCCCCGTAATTACTGTCTTGCATGACAGCGTACCTGTTACGAAAGCTGTAGAAGCTACTGAACCCAAGTAAATGCGAATTTAAAAACTCACACTGGCTGTATACGTCTAACGGGGACTTAGTTATCGGGCTACCTGTTAATATGCGCCTGTACCTAGCCCTGCTCCCTAATTTAATAGCCGCTTTAGTTCTTTTGGCGCTAGGGTTCTTAATAATAGTGCTTTCGTCTATAACCATCATAGCATTTCGGCATATTAAGAACTTTTCTGCCACTTCATACCCTTTTTTGGTTATTAAAGCGTCAATATTCATTACTAGGATGTTTAATTCACTATTAGGGTGAAACAGGTGGTTTATTTCTTTTTTGACTTCCTTAGACAATCTAGAAGACCATGTTCCTATTCGTGCTGTTATATGTTCGGGTAAATGGTCAGGTATTTCTTTATTAGTCCAGTTTCGGTAAACGCCTTTAGGTGCTATAATAAGTACACCTTCTACTTTACCTGAATCGTAGAGCATAGAAAAAGTATCTACGATAACTTTAGACTTACCTGTACCCATTTCCATGAAGTAGCCGTATTCGCGCTTTTTCCAACCATTTTCTAAAGCTGTCATTTGATGGTCGTAAGGCTCTGTTTTAAAAGCATATTTCATTCTAATTCCTTTCTTTTTTCTACATTAAACATAAGGGGGAACAGGGGGTGTAGCAAGCCCGTGTATATAGAGATATATACTATAGAAATAAAAAAATATTTTTGGTTGTGTACATGGTCTTAAGGAGCAGGGCGCAAACAATAGCAAACAATAGCAAACAATACGCTGTACTTCGAGGTAAACGGTTCTTGGACGGATATTATTGCGTTATTGGCTGTTTTTGTATTTTCCGCGGAAAATATTTTCGATGGGGATTTCCGCAATAACAATAGTTTTACGTCCAAAGCCTCTGTGGCTATGGTCTAAGCCCCTATTGTTTGCTGAAAAGTCTACAATAGCTTGCAATAATAAAAGCTATTGTACCGCTCGTTGGATTTTTTCTCTAAGTCTGCTATTTTTATTTATAGAGTTAATCAAAAGGTTAAACGAAGGAGAATCTTGGTAACTTTCATCTGTAGAACCTGACTTGCTAAGTTTAGCCGCTCCCCCGCCGAACAGAACTTGTAAGTTTTTCATACCCTCTGAAGTGTTCATGCTTTTAGCGGCATTGTTTAATTGAACAGGGTCTAAAATCATATCCATTAGGTTGTCCATCTGTATTCCGTGTTTGAACTTAGTTACTTTTTTAATTATAAAATTACGGTGGTTTAACGGACCAAAAGCCACGTTTCGTATTAAATCTACCCACTTGTTATTTAAATCTATGTCCACCGTGCTTCCAGGTTTCCTACCTTGTATCGCCGCCGCTTGACGAACCATTTCTAAATTACCTACATATTCATCACCGAACATAGCTTTCAGTTTATCCACCTCTTCTGGACTGTCTAACAACTTATTCATTTTAGTAAAAGAAATAGCTCTACGCTCTAACGTCGTATCAAACGCCATCATATTTCTTTTTACATGGTCTTTAGCCGCCGCCTGTATCATAGACCATTCTTGAGGAAAACTTTTCTGTAAAGTACGACGAGCCATTTCAATAGATTCTGGAGATTTAAATATTGTCTTAAATATTTTACTTGGCGCTACACCTCGTAATTCACCTTTATTTATTGCTCGTTGAAACTGAGTTTGACGATCAGTTAAAGATTTTAGTAAAGAAGCTTCATCCCCTGATTTAGCTAATATAGCAATTTCATCAGGGTTTAAGTAATTCCCCAAAGTGCTTTTACGGTCAGCTAAATACTTAGCCGCTCTATTTGGATCAATAACACCGTTTCTTGATACATTTTTCATGAAATCACCAAATATAGCCGATTTCATTTCTTGAAGTTCACCAAGATATTTATCAGAACCTGTAAGTAGTTCACTAAACTCTCGTGCCGCTGCTGCATTCGTTTTATCGGGACCAAACACAGTGCTAAATACTTTAGAATCAGGAATACTGGGTCGACCTTCCCTTTGTTTCATTAACTTGCCGAGTGTTCCCCGAGCGGCTTTGTCTTTTCGTATGGCATATTCTTTATCTGTTTTTTGGAACTTCAAAGCTAACTTCGTTTTGTTTTTTGCATCATACTGTAACAGACGATCTGTTCGGTCAGCCATCGTAGCTGTTCGTAAATTACGCAATGCGCTTTTTTCTAATCCTGGAAGATTGCCTTTATCTATTTCACGTTCAGCTCTTTTTAACTGACTGATTAACCGCTGTTGTTGTTGAAAACTGCTTGTTTTAGGCGCTTCGTATTTTCCACCTGTTGGAGTTTCTCTCAAAACATTTATATTTTTTCTTATATCCAGTACCAATTTTTGATTTTCTTCTGTCAGGGTTTTGGCAATATCATCGTCGAAAAGTGCAATTTGTTTGTCAGATTCTTTAGCAAGGTTCGTGTGAAAAAACTTCATATCACCCGCTTCTTTAGCCAGCGGACCATATGTTTTATCTGCCCAGTCAGCCAAATCTTTATTTTCTTGTTCAGCGACTTCACGAGCACCTGCACCAAAAGATTCACGTGTTCCTTCGGTTGTTGCTCTTTGCTCTACTTCACCAAGAGAAGATTTTGCGGATTCTGATTGTTCTGCAACTCTTTGTGCCATAGCACTTTCGGCTGTAGCTGTTTGTCCCTCTATTGCTCTTGATACCGATGATCCAGCTTCGTAAGCAGTTGCGTCTCCTGCAATAGCTTTTGCACCAGAAGCATCTACTGCGGATTCTAAAGCATTTACATTTTTTTCCAATAATTCACGAATAGCGTCGTGACCTTCTAATCCTCTATTTTTAGCAAACATATCTAATGCCGCCATAAACTCAGGATCGTTTAAAGTACGAGCAGAGTCTGGTTTAAATCTCTCTGGGAGACCAGCTTCTTCTAAAAACTTGTTTATATCTGTAACGGCTTCTGGAAACCTGTCGGTAATCTGTAAACCGCGCTCACGGAACAATCCTGGGATATTATTACCCTGCATATAGCCTTTTATAGTTTTGTAAGTGCCACCTAGTGCTCGCATAGCCCCCGCACCTAGTATTTCTAAACCAGCCGCTTTTGCGGGTTCATACAAAAACTTTTGTAAGTTTTTCCCTTCTTCAGGCATTTGATCATATGCGCCTGTCTGAACATTTATTCCTTCTCTAGCGGCTTCACCAACAAAAGCACCGCCCCCTAAACCAGCCAGTTTCTTAAGGCCAATAAAAAATTTCTTTGCTGCCGGAATTCTTTTTTGCAAAATATATCCCAGTGTTGCGCCTGTCATAGCGGGAACATCACCAAATATCTCTGCAAAATCTCCCATTTCCATTCCAGGAGGATCTATAGCTGTTGGAACACCTCCTGTGCTTTCATTAGAAAAAGTCATTCTTCCAGAAGGTTTGTCGAATTTGAATACCGTGTTTTCGTCTTGTTCTTCTATCGCTTTCACAGCGGCAAGGCTACGGCTAGGGTCATCCGTAGGCATTCCTCCTACTGCACGGACATCTAAATCTGCCCCTTCCATGCTAATACCACGTTCTTCCATTCCTTGCCGTTTAGCACCGCCTGTGAAGCTGTCTGCTATACCGCTTGTTATACTGTCAAACAGTCCTTTTTCAGGCTCTGTTGGAGCCATAGGAGAACCAGCAACGAGAGGTTTTTTTCCGGAAGCTTTTAAAATAGCTTCAAACTCTTCATCTGAAAGATCCGGTGATAATATATCCGACATTTAACAGTTCCTTTTTATTGATCTGACTCTTCAGCCGCCAACGCTCGTTTTTTGTTAATTTCGCGTTGCCTACGAAGCATATTTGTCATTCGAGAAGAAGGCTTATATAAATCATCTTGGTCAGCAATCCGAGCCGCAACAGCTCCTAACTCTCTTTCATAAGTTTTTCGTTGGGTATCTAACGCCCTGATTTCTCGTTTACTAGCTTTCTCATCTGTTACACGACCTTGAAGATCTTGTGTGTTTTCATAGAGATCATTAAGAAGAACCTCTTGGAAATGGTTCATTATTTTTTCATTTGATTCTTTAGTCATTCCCATATTCGGAAGAACTTGTGCAAAGAATCGTAAATCAGCATCAGAAGGACGTGTGCCCATACGACTTTTAAGCAAAGAACTGACAAAATCGTTTTGTAAAGATTGGGTGAATTGGAAATTAGAATCAGATTTAAGAGATTTCGGAAGATCGAAGTTCCCTTGTGCGGCTATACTTTCAAAAAGTCGTTTAGTGGTATCGAAAAAAGTAGAACCTGTTCCTGTGTAATCGACTTCTGATATAGCGCCTCTTAGTGTAGAAAGTTGAGGTAAACTGCGATTAGCTACGCTGCCGCGCTTATACATCTCGGCGGCCTCTTTTCCTAATTGTTTGTTTCTTTCCAAATCAAACGCAGAATCAGTTTTTTTGTCTGTTTTTTCTAAATATTCGAGCAGATCGCTTTTACTTGCCGTAGTTAATTTTTTAATTCTAGCATTAATTTCAGTAATGTTGCGTCTAGTTTGAGGAGTTTTAGGTGATGCTTCATATCCTGACCGTTCTTTCATCAATTTAGAGAGTTCTGTAGTAGTGCTAGACACGCTACCTTTTTTATTTATAATATTGTCTATTTTAGTATATTGTTCACTGCCTTTTGGATATCTATCACGAGCCCTCATAAGTTTTTCAACTTCACTAAGGCCAGTGAGACCTGCTACTTTCTTTTTATAACCAAGAAGATCTCTAGCCATTTCCTTTTTATCAAAAGCAGATTTCCT
>Ga0307984_1000679_pt1 | contig 14562 bp, 10 predicted proteins | sample EllFjometageno78_FD_203169 | JGI IMG/M metagenome (GOLD analysis project Ga0307984, IMG submission 203169) | Marine microbial communities from Ellis Fjord, Antarctic Ocean - #78 | ecosystem: Environmental > Aquatic > Marine > Unclassified | place: Southern Ocean | collected 2014-10-09
AGTAATATTAAGAGCTTCTATTGCTGCAAGATCAACATTAGCAGCTGTACTCAATGCCTCTATTGCGGCGAGATCAACGTTAGCTGCAGTGGATAGTGTCTCCAGTGCCACTAAGAGAACTTTAGAAGCGTTTGTATCAGTTTTGATAGAGCTTGTATCTGCATCTATTGTAGTAAGTAACGCTTCGTTAGCTGCGTGATCTGCATTAGCAGCTGTTAATAATGCTCCTATTGCTCCTGTATCAGCATCTATAGTAGCTAGCAATGCTTGGACACCATCTCCGTCTGTAGCAATATCAGTTAAAGTTGCTTCTATAGCTACCAGGTCTGTATGGTTGGCTGCTATTAACGCATCCGCACTAGCCTCGAGGGCAAGTAGATCTGTGTGGTTAGCTGCAACTAAAGCATTAGCGCTGGCCTCAATCTCAGTATTCTTTGCTAAGATTGCTTCTGATGCAGTTTCAATTGCTTCAGTATCCACCTTGATTGTGTCTAGCACTGCATCAATAGTATCTAGTACAGCATTATCTGCTGCAGATAGAGTAGCTGTAACTGTCCCTGTAATTGTACTTTGAGTTAGCACATGCCCACGTGCGTCAAGTGCTATTGCTGCTGCATTACCGCTTGTAATAGATCTAGCTGATGCATCATATCTACCGCCCGTTAATACAGGATTAGCTGTTAGTGCTGCATCCTCTGCGTCTGTTCCTCCCACAGCTCTACCTACAGGATATAATCCACTACTAATGGATTTACTCCCGCTGTCTCCAAGCAGAGCTTCTAACTGTCCTGTGTTTACTGTAACATCTCCAACGCTGTTAGTTATATCAATCTTTAGATTGTCTATCGCGTTTCTAAGGTCTTCAAGAAGCTGATCACTATCATTTCTAATTGCCATTATTCTATAATTTTATCAATATTAATTATTTGCTCTCCTGATATATCTACAGGTAAGCAATCTTCGGGAATTGCATAGAGCCCAATACTAGTGCCCTCCTGCAATAAATTTTCAAGCTCAGCCATCTGAGTCTTTCTAGATTCAACAAGCTCTGTATGCTCGTCTTCAAGTTTTTGAATTTCTTCTGCTTTATCTTCTGCCATTAAATTATTCACTTTGACAGAAAGCTTTACAAACTCTTCAGATGGAGTTGCCGCAGATTCTAAATGATCTAATTCAGTCTGTAGTATTCTTATATTTTTAGATACTAACAATCCAAACTTTACACCCTTAAGTCCCTGCACAGCAAAAAGCCCGTTGATCAACTCAACAAACTCTCCATTCTTTAATTCAACATTAGTCATATCTATATAGGTTTAATTAATTATATTACAAATATAATAGATTATGAGTTATTTATAATAAGGAAGTGAATCTTACTCGCAGTTGCAGATGAAGCCCCACTTGAGTGTGGATTAGCCAAAGTAATACGACAACTTCCTGCTGCTGCAGTGTGCAATGCACACGCCAGTTGAACATTATTTGTAGTATTCTCATCTTGCATTGTAAGTAGAATTACTGAGTCAGCTTGAAGTGATGAGTTAGTAAATACAAACTCTGCATTTGTAGTAGCAGCTAAGGCCACTGCAGCAAGAGTAATTACTCCTGAGGTAGCATTCAAAGTTACCCCAGTAGAATGATTTGTAGCCTGAGTTATTATCCCACTGTTTGTGTGGACAATACCTTCTGATGCGCCTGTAATAACTAAACTACCCGCGTTGACTGTAACGTCTTGATAACTATCTGCTGTTAAAGCAGTAGTAAGAGTTCCTCCAGCTGTGTAAGTTTTTAAAAGTGCACTTCCAGCTAATCCTGAATCAGCGTCCCCTGCAATTAATGCTGCTGAGCCTCCCGCACCAGCTCCTGTAGCTGTTCCTGCGTATAAGTTTAAAGCACCTCCTGCCATATTACCGCCACCTGCAGTAGCTGCTTTAATGTGTAGCGCTGCTCCAACAGTGCCTGATGCAGACGGTGTTGTAAGAATAGAGTAAGAAGCTTGGTAAGCTCCAGAGTTACCTATAGTAACTGCAGTTGAAGTTGAACCTTGTAGGTTAAGTTGCCCCGTGAGATTACCAGATGTCAGTGAAGACCCTGAATCGTTAATTACAGCTTTACCAGTTTTTATGTGTATTCCTCTATCAGACCCATCATCACTAAGATAGTTAGCATTAAGATCAATATTATATGCTCCAGTATCTAAGTTAGCAGCAAGAGATGATAAACTAGCGGCAAGAGTTATTGCTCCTGCACCATTAGTTATAGTCATATTAGCTCCTGCTGTAAGTGTAGCTACTGCCGGTACCCCACTAGTCCCATTACCAATAAGTAATTGCCCGTGTGTGGACATCGCCGCACTTGCTGCAACCACATTGGCTGCGCTTGCATACAACAAAGAACCTTTTGTAATAGCTGCTAACCCAGTACCCCCCTTAATAACTGGGCACTGACCTGTTACAGTCCCTGCGAAATCAATAGCGGAAATAAATCCTGATGTAGTATTACTGCATGCGTCAAGGTCAATCCCAGACTCTAACACCGTAAGAACTATATTATCAGAAGCTGTAGTAACTGTAAGTAATGTAGCATCTGCACTTTTTATACCCTTAAGGTTCAGTTGATTTTTGTTTGTCAGACTTACCCAAATATCTTCCGCATCCTCACTAATTGTATTCAGGACCGGGAACAATGACTGTATTGGAAATTTCTTAGCTGCCTTAGTACTAGAGTTAGCCACTAACACATAGTCAGTTGCTGTTGTACTTGTTTTTGCTAATGTTGTCAGAGAAGTAATTTCTGCCATTTTAATTCTTTTTAATTATAGTTAGGAAGCGTCGAATGATCCTCCGTTATTTGTTATATTCACTCCGCCTACACTTAGCTTAGAAGCAACTTCTACTGTAATAGGCGCTTCCTGTAGTTGTGAAGGAAGTTCACAGTCTTTGCAATATTGTTCTGCAAAGCCTATGAAATTAGTTAGGTAATTTATATTGCCTGAGTATGTGACTTCGTCACAGCATCTCTGCCACCCCGATAAAGGGTTATCCTCATTGCTTACTGTAGTACTAGGCGGTAGATCAAGTCCCTCTGCGGAAGTTGCTACGTAATACTGTAGATTCACAGGGCTCTTAACAACGTGTCCTGTTTGGTAGTCGCCTGTAGAAGTCCATAAAGGAGATCCTTGGCTTACCCATACTGAGTTACAAGTTGTACCACTTAAAGATTGTGTAGCTGCATCACTGCAGTTGTATACACATGGTAGCCCTTTCTGTCGAAGTATCTCTAGAATTATCATCATCTTCCACGCCTCCATTGTAGAGCAGGAATCAGATAGTCCAGTAATCATTTTATTATAAAATCTTGATCCCGAGATAGCTAAACACTTCTCAATAGCATCAAGACGGTCTGAAATATCAGTAGGTATGCAACAACTAGATACAGAGTCTGCAGAGTTTGTTGTATACGTATTTGGTATACATGTCCCAACCACTGGAGGTGCACATGCATTTCCTTGGTAGTTACAAGTACCGTCGTCTACTTGCGCGTTAGCATTATAGTTAACTGCGAATACGTCTGTGCACCCTTCACTATTTGGGTAAGAGCAAGTCCCATCATCATCTGTTGCTAGGATATTATAATTCGTTGCACTAATGTCTGTACACCCAAATACATATACAGGTTGATCTGGGCATGATCCTGCAGAAATAGTTGGACCACTAACAAACAGATCGGGGCAGGTGGGGTCGCCATCAGGCCCGGGAATTACAGTAAGCCCGTCAGAGGAAATATTAGTATATAAACTATATCCAACGGCATACATTCCCGATGGCATCCCAGTAAATGTGTGTGTCCCTGTGAGGGGTAGAAGATCTCCATCTGCAATTACTAGGCTCGCAGCAGATGAACCAGTACCAGAACCGGCCGGTGGACTTATTGTACCATTCCAGAAAGTTCCATACCAGTCTACGCCGTTGTTGGAGACAACTGCTGTCCAATACAGATCAGTTACACCCGCCGCTATTATCGCAGAAGATGGCAGTACAACAGTCATTGTACCATCACTGTTAGGTAAACATGCTGTATCAGGAATACTATACGTACTTGTTGTACTCGTAGTTGATACATATAAACTTGGATCTGCCGCACCCATGGTACTCATAGGACCAATAACCTCTGATACAATGTCACACGGTGTTTCAGGATAAGTACAAGAGTTATTATTTACTGTTGCTGAGGGATTGTAATTCTCTGCGACAGGATCCATACATCCGTAAACGTCATAGCTACAACCTCCATCATCTACAGTTGCATTTGGATCATAGTTAAGTGCATTAATATCTGTGCATCCTAGAATCTCTGGATATGTACAGCAATCTGGGCACGGAATAGTAGCATCAGGATTGTATGAGAGTGAATTAACATCCATACATCCTTCTACAGGATCAGGCTCCACTGTACAGCAAGCATCTACATTGTCGTAGAGTGGGGCAAGATAGAGTGCCGAGTCATAGCCACAAGGCCCTTGACTGGTCCACATACCTGGCCCAAATGTAGGTCCTCCCTCATCTGGCCAGAATGCTGCCCAAGCTCCACCATAACTAAATACTAAACTGATTGAAGCTATTTCAGCTAGATTCCCTGTAGCACAAGGCAGCTCTAGCACCTTTGTTCCTTGCCAAAGTTTATTGAAGGTCATTGTAGCCGAAGACAAAGTCGTAGAAGGTCCTGGTTCGTAGTCTATTATCACTGCGTAGTAACAATGTGCAGGATTAGCTAGATCCCCATTAGGGTCCAGGATATTCGCTGCAGCAACAAGTGCCGCTGGAGTGGAAACTAAATCATGATTAACATTTAAATGTATTTCATAAGTAGCCCCTTTACACTGAATATTAAGGTATTCCCCTAGATTAAGATCGCAGGAGTCTCCTGGCGTGTCAGGGGTCCTGCACGCACCGTCATCAATATCTGCAAGTGGGTTGTAGTTACTAGCATCAACGTCCGTACAACCAGACTGGTGCACAGTAAATTGCTCAATAATGTAACAATCTTCATACTCTTTATCCTCACCATCAATTGTGTATGAAATACGTACAGCATAATGGTTGGCGGGCAGGTCATCAAAGACCATAATTCCTCCTGACACATTAGATGTAGTAGAAACTAAAGCTGAATTAGCAATAAGATAAGAAGACACGTTATATTCAGTGCTAGGATCGCCTCTTAGAGCATACAGTTTATATTCATAGTCAGTGCCCCCTGTAAAATAGTCCCCAGAGTTAAAGCTAATAGTAACAGTCTGATCAGAGTATGGGTCTAAGTATTCTCCAATATTGTAACTACTAGTGCTTAATTTATCCACCACTGCGCGTCCATTATTATTACTTACCCCTGTATCAGCAATGGAAGTTGAGTTAGATGCACGGACCTTAGTCGAGCCAAACGTTCCTATTATGCTGCCCTCAGAGTCATCACTGCCTCCAATTAACTTTCCTGTGGCATCGCAAAAGACGCACACTTCATCCCACGCATTGGCTGCCCCTACGTTCTCGTAGTTAATAGCAGCGGCCTGAAAACACCCTTTAAGGGTTGACTCTGCAGAATCCGCGTCTATGTAAACAACCTGGGGTAGAGTGCAGGTTGGGCTACTTGCATCTGTAATAGTTAATAAATATCTTCCTGCGTACAGACTTGAAAAGTTAATATCAGCAGCAGTAGAAGTACCTGTTACAGTTGTATATGTAAGACCAACCCCAATGTCAGTTGAGGCAAGTGTATAAGTATAGTCAGCAGTACCTCTAATTACCTCTGCGCGGAAAGACCCATCCGCAGAAATAAGTGTACTCGCTGATTTAGTGTTGATTACTTTTACTGAGAATCCATCACACGAGGCTGAACATTTTCCATCTTTGAAAATATTAGAACCCTTATTAAGGATAGTGGCTGTAAGAGTAGCGCCAGTTATACAATCATTTGAGAATGTGCTTGCGTCAGCAATGCACGGAAGCTCTTTATCTCTGCACCCATTTAAGTAATAATTACTAGATGCTGCATTTTTAGATACATTATAAACAGTTCCTCCTCCCGGGATAACCGAAGAGTCTACATAGGTGTGTCCGTGGACAACAGGCCCTTTCTGTGTTACGTCCGTGTACTGAGAAAAATTTAATGATTGGGGACCCTTCCCAGCAGAAAACTTGCCTAGCTGATTAGAGTCTATGTTAGAGACAGAGTATGATCTGCCGATTAAAAAAGAGTTTTGTAAATCATTTGATGCGATATATGCTGCACCACCGGCAGTAGCATAGTAAGAGTCCGTTTGAGAACTAGTATCTAAATAATTTACAGAAGATGTGGGGTAAACGTACAATATGCTGTACGGAGATTTGGAATAGTAGATAGAATCTGAAATACTATACGACTTACTATCCGAGTCATAATCAGAGAATGTTGTAAAAAACGATAAAGAGTCATGGGCTGCAACTAGGATTTGAGAATCACTAGGGACTTCGCCAGACGTTTTAACCTGGGAACCATCTTTAAACTCTATATTAAATAATAATATGGCTGACCCAGATGTAGTTTTAGGAAATACTAATACATACTTGGTTGATCCATCAGATAGAACTTCTGAACTGACGTTATATGAGTATTTAAGTGTACTCTCCTGTACACGCAAGATAGGATTTTCTTGTGCTCCTATAAATACTGCATAAAAAGTCTTAGTCGAGTCTTTATAAAACTTGGCTGTGTATCGAGTTAAAGTAGCCATTAGCAGTTACATCCACAATGTCCACCACAAATTTCTGCCGCCTTGTTATATTTCTTAGCAGCATTCTCAATAATAGCGAGAGAGCTACTGGCTCCACCCGTCATGCTTGATAACTCAGTCTCTGCAGACTTCATAAGAAGAAAAATTTGTTGTGCCTCTGCTAGTTCGCTAGCACATTTAACACAATCGGCATTACAAGCTAGTAGCTTGTCCACCTTCTTAGCTAAACAACATAAAATATCACAGTTCCCAATGACAGCTGACTGGAATAAAGCAGCTCCATTTTCTACGTAGTCTACACGAAACACACCATTTTTAACTCCTACATCTGCAGTAGCAATTAATATTGATATATTAGCACTAACTACAACAGCTGTTGTATAAACGTGAGAGCCATTTGTTACTGTTACTGTGCCATTGTTGGCAACCGCTCCAGATACACCGATTATAATACTCTTACAATCATTTGTTATTTTAACCGATAATCCCATTTTCTATGTTTTAAAAAAAATAACTAATAGGGGAGACCTAAATCTCCCCATTAGTCGTAATAGTCAAATACTATACTTACGCAACAGCTACTGCAGCAAATGCATCAAGAACTTGGTTCAACTGAGCCTCGAGAAGATCAGTTTCTGTTCCGTCTTGTGGAAATGCGATGTTAATCTCAATGAGATTATCCACGCCATTAATTCCAGAAGTAGTACTTCCATCCTTAGTTGCAACTACAGAATACATATCGTAATCTGCAGGAGATCCATCAACATCAGCATATGTTACTGGAGCATTAGGACGATCAATTCGGTTGTAGTAACCAAAATTCATTCCCTGTAAGCTCTTCTCAAATGCTTCCACATAGAATGGGTCACCCACTCCACGTGTACCACCAGAGAATACTCCGGCTACAGTACTAGCACTCCAATCTCCGCTGTTATCAGCAAATTTGAATTGTACTAGGTCGCCCTGAACAGATCCGTCAACTTTAGCTTCACCTTTCTTGTATCCTACAAGTGTAAGTGCGCCAGCAGACTTTGATACAGTCTTAATCCAATGTGGAGGATCTGCAACTATTGCATTGTATAACCCAACAATTTGTTGAGTAGGACTCTTAATCCCAACTACTGCAAACTCATAGTTCTTCATTTCAAATGGCTCAGCACCATTTGTCATGTTGATTAGCTTCAACTCTAGGTTAAAACTAACTGCAGAACTAGTAGAAATAGTATACACAAGTTGATGAGCAGCTTGAGCTGCACCTGCAGCACCGCTCCAGTTAATTACATTACGTGCATCAATCCAAGGACTGTAAACGTTACCTAATGAAGTTCCTTGTACAATACGTAGTTTTGGAACTGTCTTAGATGTTTCTCCTGAAGCTGCTACTGATGTATGTGCACCGTTAGCAGATTCTTTTTGAACGTCGATAGCACCGTTAGCTAGTTTCCCAGCTGTGTATGCTACTGCAACGCCCGCTTTACCAATTAGCAATTGTCTTGCCATGTTTTCTAAATTTTAAATTAACAATTATTCATTCCGTGAGACCTCACCTACCGCCGTTTTGTACCTTGGATCGGAGATCTCTTCTAGAATGCTGCTCACTGCCATAGACACAATCTCTTGATGAGCGTGGTCCGGAAGTTCACAGTCTACCCCCAAAGATAGGGATATTTCGTTTGGCCGTCTTATGTACGTAATTTTTACCGTGTCTATTATAAATATATCACTTGTGTACACATCGATGGCCTGACCTCTAATTGTAGTCAGAGGTGCAGTATGTTTTGTAGAATTGAAAGGGTCTTTAAGAAGTGTGAAAATATCATCCTGCTGTGAGAATCTATTCCCTGCCATTAACCTTGTTGAAGCAGCTCCTGGTACTCGTTTTTCTGAGTATGCACTATCCATAAGTAAGGCAGGAGAGTAAGCATCTGGTGCGCTTCCCGCTCCTTGGCCTACTGCTTGAGTCTGCGCTGACATTGATGAGTCCGCATTAAACCAAGGGTAAAGTTCAGTATTTACTACTACTATAAAATTACCTGGGTAGGTTAACGTAGAGTACTGCTCCCAATAAATATCAAATCCGTCCCCAGGATTATTAATAATATCTTGCTTAATAGCCTCTATATCTGTAGGATAAGAAGCAGCTATAGTTGGAGTCCATATAGAAGCCACAGTTGATGCTCCATCATCTATGTCTTCTTGCATTATAATAGACTCAATAAATGCTGTTGAATCCCCTGCTGCATTATTGCTGACAAACGAATTCAAATTTAAAGTAAAAAATGCTACATCAACTGGATTCTCCAATTCATATGTCATAGGTTTACATCTATCAATCCAGAGTCTTGACGACTGATTCACTAGATACATGTAATTAAAAGGCAATTGAAATGTATCTACGAATATTCTACCCTCTTGCAGTACCTCCTTAAATGTTACAGATGCCTCATACTCTGTAACAAGAGTACGTAAATCATCTATACGCTTCTGACTCTCTTCAAAACCTTTCTGGTACATATTATTCTTACCATACTTAGTATTGATAAACCGAGACATGTTCTTGTTCAGCTCTATATCAATTTCCTCAGAAAGGAGCATGTCAGCTTGGAGTGAATGAATTTTATCCACTCCTTGCTGAACAGCGATATGCATCTCGGTTACATTCATTATTACAAGGCGAGCTCTTTAAGTTTAGCTCGTAGTATAGTCAACTTACCTGAGTTCTTCTTGTCTTTCAAGTGAACTACGGTGTCGTCCATAGTGTCCCCAAGTACTTCGTCGATGAAGATTACTTGGTTCCCAATTTTTCTTAGAACTCCTGCTGTGATCATTTCATCTATCTCAGCTTTGATTTCTAAATTCTTATCTTTTGCAATTCGTAGGAACTTCTTAGGACTAGTGTTCTTAAGTTCATACAAATTGTTTTCAACCTGCTCTGCCGTTAATCTCTCAGGGTTAGTATTAGACATTAGTCTTAATACCCGCGCCATATTCTTCTCAGAAGAAGATAGCTTGATAAACTCTCTGTCCGCGTCTTTCTTAAATTGGATCTCGTTATTTTTAACTTTGTCCTCTCTAGTAAGATCTTGGATATAGAAACGTTTGGCAAAATCCTGCACCATCTCCGCCTCAGTAAGCGCCACATGGGGGTGCTTAATTGCGAATCGGTACTTGATATAATCCATTATGCTCAAAGGCATTCCATCATCATCTAGACCAATCTCTAATTCTACGCCTGTAAATGTTACAGGGATAGATAGGTTTGCCCAGAAGTCTTTGGAATGTTTTGGCCAGTCATTATGCGTAGGTGCTACATCTAGCAATTCCTGCATAAAATCTTTTTCCTCTTTTGGGGTAAATCCCTTTAGAGGTTGTCTATTGACAAATACACTACTAAGTCTCATAGTAGCATCTGCTTGTACAGCTTTAGGAAGATGATTTGACAACTCCTGTCTGCGTAGGTAAACTTTTTTACTCATTATTTCAGTTCTTTAAAATTTTAATTATAGGGTGGAAAGAATAACTCTCCTATATGATAATGCAAGTAATGGGGAGCCGAAGCTCCCCACAACCCCCATTATAAACCAATATATAGACTTGCGAAGAATCGCCGTGTTTAGGATGCTGTACACGTAATGTCAAGAGAGGTATCAAAACGCTTAAGCGCAATACCTGCAGTCTTTAACATATGTACAGACGCACCGTCTACGTCAGAAGCTCTTGAAGATCCAGAATCGAATCCACGTGGAACAACCGAACCAGCTACACACCATCTCATAGACTCACGACCTTTTTTATTGATCATCTGTAAGTTGCTCTGACCATCATAGTTTGATTGGTCAACGAACACCATACGGTAAGACTCTAGAGAGTAACCTGTAACAGGGTGCTTCCCGCGAGCTTGTGCAACAGCACCGTGATCAAATAGTGGTAATTTTACCACATTGACTACGTGACCATCTACGTGCTCGTAGGATGTGAAGTACCCAGTAAGTCCTAAGTTACGGCCTGATCCAGTGATGAAACGATTCTCTCCACCAACTTTCCAAGACTGCGAAGAGCCTCCAAAGTGATTTTTAAGAGCTTCATCAAATTCACGAGCTCCACCTGTACCTGTGTACAGAGTAACTTGCTTCTTAGAGGCATCTGTCATCTGGTAAAACAAATCGCCAATGATGTTCTTCAACTTAGTCTCTGTCATTATAGAGTAAGTATCAGTATTCACGATCTGCTCGAGGAGACCAGGACCTACGATTACAGGTTGGCCGTTCTCATCCTTCATAGATGTGTGACCATTAGAATCATAAGTTTTCTGACCATACCAGTAGTACATCTCACACTCTTCCTTGAAGTCGAGCATGTGTAAGTACTCCTCGTAATCCATCCACAACTTAGTAGTAGAACCACCTTTAGTTGGGAGAGAAAATTCAGCAACAAAATCCTTAGCATTACCAGACATGTGGTAAGACTTACGAACTGTTGTTAACTTGTTACGAACCAAGCCTGGAGACTCCCAGTTAGAAGCATTGCCTCTAGAGAAGTCCACACCGACTGGTGCATACATCTGAGCCCACAGAGCACCTTGGAGACAATCTGCCGCCGCTACTACTGCTGTTGACGCAGGGTTAATTAATTGTAACATGTACTTCCATGAAGTACCACCAGCAACTTGTGTTGGTGCGCTCATGATACGTGCCTGTGTCCCAGCTTGAGATACGAGTACGTATGGAAATACAAAGTGTTTGTCTGGAAACTCCAGCGCAAATGTTGCACCCCCTTGTCCTATTGCAGAACCCGTTGGTCCTGCTGCTGCTACTGGGCGAGTCCTCAATCTATGTGTTGCCACACGATACTCATATTCCAAGCGGTCGATAGACTTCACGTTTCCTACACCTTCTGTTAAGAATGATAAGGGAAAACGCTTATCATCTTTTCCTGATAAATGCGTAATGATTGGAGACAGTTCAGTAGGCTTTGACAACATTGCATTCGCTAGACTGTTCATATCAGTCATCTGCGAATCATTGTAAAACGTCTTTTGGACGCTTATGTTTGTTCCTTGATTAGCCATTTCTATCTAAATTTTTATATATATGTGCATTATTAATTGCCGAGTTAAAAGTTGAGATCCAAGTTGTCCAAATCAACTGCTCCTCCACGTGCGCGGCGAGTAGTTTTCTTTGCACTTCTTATTTTCTCTTCGTTTTTCGAGATCTTGTCTCGGAGTGACTTAGCGTTAGAAGTTTTAGCTTTCGTTTGAATGATGTCATCTAATTTGAATCCCTTAAACATAAGGTAATCTATAGCTAACTTCACTTCCATTTCAGCACTTCCGTGATCTATGTCTCTCTGTGTTTGCCCCTCAGGGTTAACAGGGTTAGAGATATAACCGAAAAACTTCGATTTTTCTCTCTTTGGAACTGTGAGACCTGCAAACTCATCTGAGTTTTCAATAGTCTCGTAAACCCCGTTCCAAAATTCCTTTTGCTTTTTAGAAGCTTCTACCTGTTGGCTCTTTTGTCCTACAAGCAGTTGTTCCCTTTCCTTTGTCTGTGACTGTGCAAGGGCATCTTTAGCTCTAGTAGCTTTATTAAATAGTTTACCGCTGTCTTGGTAGTCCTCTAAAATCTCTTGGATAAAGTCATCTTCATGCCCCTTCGCTTTAAAGTAATCGCTAAGTACAGCTCGTTGAGTTCCTACGTCACCCTCTGAAACGTCCATTTTAGAATAGTCGTTATTAGGATCGTAGGCCTTCATAAATTGTTGTGAATCTCCTCCAGACAAAACATATTGTAAATGGTTCTTTACTAATGGAAACTTCTCAAACAGTTGATCAAGTTGATCTTCTGCCATTTGAGACCCAACATCTTGAGTTAATTGGAGCAAGCCTTCAGTAGTGTCATCATACTCATTCTCGGTATCATAACCAAGTTTTTCAAGTATATCACCTACAACAGTATTCGAGATAGCATCAGAATCATCAGAATCATCTGTAGTCTTCTTCTTAGTCTGCTTAGCTTCTACATCGTCATCGAGACCTTTATCGTCTTGATCGTCTGTATCGTCTATAAGGTCATCACTGACTTTATCCTCAATTTCTGGTTCTTCTATAAGATCATCTACTAGCTCTAAGCCATCATCTATGGGCTCTGTAGCTACGCCCCCATCTAGGATGTCGTCGAACATAATGTCGTCTAGGGCTATTTTTTCGGTTGGATCTGTCATCTATCTATATATTATTACAAAATTAATAAACTTATTGCTTATATGTGGTTTAATGTGGTTTTCAAGGAGTCTTTATTATATATCATTTAACGTTGAAAAATCCTCCTGTTTTGAGAGTTTTTACTTTATTATCAGCAAAAAATCCGCCAAGTTTGTACTCTGCGGGACGTTCTATCACAGTCCCTATATCATCTCCCATCGGTAAATTATCTACTCCAGGAGGTACGCTTTTATACGATTGTACTAAGTCACCTTGTGGTCCGTACTTCTCTATGTCAATTGGAGCCTGCATATCTGATGTATTAAAATCCCCTTGAGACTCTGGAAATACCATTGCATCAGGAAGTTGCTCAGGAGATCGCCCCCCAAGACCTTGTTCCTGTTCTTGAGGTGATTCAGCAACCTCAACATTCTCTTGCTGGGCTTCTGGGTCTGCGGCAGTCCAAAGTTCAGTATAAGAACCTCTATACCCTTCTTTAGTGGCATTCTTCAGAATGTCCATCTGTTGTGCATGATCTAGCGCCATTTCTCAAATAATTTTCTTCTCGGTGCTTTTGGAACCTCTCTCTCCTTCGCCACAAGACCTGGAGAAACACCAGATTCTATGCGGGGAATAGGCTGCATAGGAAGCGCTTTAATTGGTGGGTTATCTGCCTTGTACTGATTCTGTTCTTGTACATATTGTAGATAGTTAAATGCGTTTGTTGGGCCTCCTCTAAAATTATTTACAGCTGCCTGATCTTGTGGAACATCACCAGTAAACCTATATGCATACTGCTCTTCAGTCTTACCTTTCCTAAGTGATCCAAAGTTATTTGATAGAGCGTAGTTGTCTAGCTGCCCGTTTATTGCATTATATGCATTTACAACAGGCTGCCCGCTGTTTTCATTTACGTCTCCATCTCGATTAACAGTGCTAGCTATCTCATCATCTACACTCTCTACAATTCCTGCATGGTGAGCACGGTACTGTTTACCTTTTGAGGAGTCGTTATAGTCTACAGACTGCCAATCCCTATTTTGGACAACGTCTCCCGCTTGGACATCACCTATAGGAATTTCAGAAAAATTAGTATTACCAGCACGTGTAGCATTTCTAAATTTCATGTTGCTTGCATACATGTGAGTTTTAGTGCCTCCGCCTCCTGTCCCCTTTTCCGCTTCTTGAAACGCACCGCAAGTAGAACCTATACAACTTAATGATCTGTCTGCATCGTACCCAGAAGTGGCATTTTCATCATCGGCGGCAGGATCGTAATTTACCATTGTAAAAGGAGTCCCATTAGGATTATCTGGCATGAGATAATCTAAGTTAGGATCAATAGTTCCGTATTTTGTGATCGAGTCTACATAATTTCTACGCTCTCCCATATTATACGGTGCTCGCCCTAATTCCCCCCACTGTCTATTTGCATCACTGGTAGAATCATAGTCACTAATATCAGCTGATACCTCTGACATTTTTTTAGTCGTCCCAGAAACGTTAGCAATTACTCTCTTAACCCTCGCCTTTTCTCTTTCTAAAGTACTCTCAAGAGCAGCCTCTCGGTTGTCCATACCTTCCTGTGTTCCTTCTG
>Ga0307984_1000680_pt1 | contig 14554 bp, 9 predicted proteins | sample EllFjometageno78_FD_203169 | JGI IMG/M metagenome (GOLD analysis project Ga0307984, IMG submission 203169) | Marine microbial communities from Ellis Fjord, Antarctic Ocean - #78 | ecosystem: Environmental > Aquatic > Marine > Unclassified | place: Southern Ocean | collected 2014-10-09
TGGGTATGTAGGACAAACCTGCCTACTCGTAAAGCCCACCACCACTGCTCTGGTTGAATCGTAATATGCGTCGGATGTGGCATGAGGAATATGTCCCGCACCTTCAAGAGTATAGAAGCAATTGTCTATCCCTAAAGTATCAGTTCTCTCATGTATTACAGAACTCCCTTCAACGTCGGCAAGTCCGACGAAAAAGAACCCCGCTTGCCCTACACCGTAGGGAACGATATTATCCAAAGTGCCGTGAGTACTGACTATGGGAGTATCGCCATCATTGATCCAGTTCACATTACCTATCGCGCCAGACATACTGAAAATGGAAAGAACGTCTGAAGAATATCCGGGAGAACCCGACGCACCCTCATTACCACCCTGCAATCCATCCTGATCCATATCCACAATAGAAGGGATCTCACTTAAATCTACATAAGTTGCGTGCAGAGCTATAAAGGCTCCGGCAGAAGCACCCCCCATTATGATTCTATCTGGGTCTATACCCCAAATATTATCTTCAATATCATGTGTCTTTCTAAGATACCGTACTGCAGCTTTTCCATCGTGAACTCCTCTCACAACAGCCTCTTGTAGTGACTGCTTGAGTTGAAAAACATTACCTAGTCCTAATCGATAACTTATTGAAACAGCCACGTATCCCATTCGAGCAAGATCCTCACATATGGGGACTATGTCTGGGGCATCGTTAGATCCCACAACGAAAAACCCTCCGTGCGCACAGACAACAGCAGGCCTATTCGTCGCCGTGTCTCCAGCTGGCCTGTATATATCCATCACCAGATCGATGTTATTCCCGGAGGCTGTAATATTATTTCCATAAACCACATCGTATTCCACTGTGAACTCTTCGAACACTCGGTATCGATACCTAGCACCATCACAGCCTTCACCGGTTTGTGAAAACGAAATCGTGCTAATCGCAAGAAAAAATAAAGTGGTTATAGCTCTCATTTTTAAGTTAAAGTTTTATACCAATTATTTAAATCTACTTCTAACTGCTGAATGCTATCTAGGATGAAGTATTTATCCTGAATAACATCTGTTCTAAACTCTGTCGACATGACCTGAGCGAGGTCGAAATCTAACAACTCGTCTCTCAAAGACCAGGCATGATTCGTTTCTCCATGTGATGACATTATACCCGCACCGAATAGTTTAGGCTCACCATTTTCTCTCACGAATCCGAACTCCACGAAGAACCAGTACAATCGCTGTAACATAACTAACTCGGCTTCATTGCCTATATCTGACAGAGCCGACCCTATCTCTCCGAACCGGTGCATGAAGCTCGCGAAAGCAGCGTCCATGAGTGGTGGAATATGCCCAAACGTATCGTGGAACATATCCGGTTCTGCTGTGTAGTCGACCTGATCTTGCCCTCTAACCCACACCGACGTGCAGAACTTTTTCTCAGCTAATAGATTAAAGAAATCTTCAACAGGAATAAGTCCCGGAACTATTTCTATCGACCAGCCAGTAGTCAGTGACAACTGAGCGGCCATGGACTTCACCACGGGGATTTTCTCAGAGGTTAAACTCTGAGCCATTTCGTCGAGGTTTTGCAGATAAATACTACTTGCCTTATCCCGAAGATGAGAAGATTGCCTTTCGTACAGAAACTCCCAAGTGCCATGCTGCTCGTGGGTGTAATTATCTAGCTTCTGTACTAGGTTAGTCATTGACTTACTCTCATTGAATTACTACACGTAACGTGCTGTTAATTGAAGGGGTTGAAAGGAAGTACACTCCACTTTCTAGGTTACTTACATCAATCGTAGAAAGCAGCTCATTTATATTTAGTTGCATCACACTTCTGCCTTGAATGTCAACTAATGTTAAAGACTCACCTAAGAGTGTTTTTGACACTTCTACATGAATGACATCACTCGATGGGTTAGGGAAAATAGCCAGAGCTAATTCACCATCTACGTCTTCTATTCCTATCACGCCCATTGAAATCAAAAGCCCTCTAAACTCTTGATAGTATAGGTTTGCTACTCTCGCGTCGTGCACGATAACGGTGTTCTCGTCATTAGTGTTCTCTGCAGTAGAGGACCAGTTATGAGAACCGGTTACGACAGTAGGGTCTGATAGCGGCTGACTTTGGTCTATCACCGCGTACTTATGGTGGAGCTGATCGGGTATACCCTGGTGAGAATATACTTCTACGCCGGCCTCGAGAAGGACTTCGTATTCTGCGCCGGTGCCAGAGATTTGTTCTATCGCTCCTACAGGGGTAACGAAAAAGCTAGTTTCATCGATAATCGCTTCCGCCAAATCGTCTCGTGTGAACGAAAGAAGTGCGAAGACCATATCGTAATCTGTTGTAGTGATGGCGTTTCTGATAGCTGATGTGGTTCCGTCTGTCGGTGAGAAATAAACTTCAACTGGCGAGCCTCCCACTATGAATTTCTTAGGGGTGTTTATAGATTTGGCAGGGCCAAATTTAGACTCAGCGGCATCTGGCACCATGCTATCACTTCCCCACATCTCGTTAAACTCGAGGCGATATCCACGGGCTATACTTTGGTCTTGAAACACGATAACATTATTCTTATCTGTATTCAGATTATTCGTAGTCATGTTAGTCGAGCCGGTGAGAACGAAAGCCGTTTCTGGGTAATCTGCATCGCCAATAATAAATTTATTATGCATCCCAGACCCTTCATTATCAGCGCGATAGTGAACGGGTATTGAAGGGTCGAAGCCGTCTATACCGAGGTTCGCATTGGAACCCTCAGCTATATATCTGATCGCTACTCCGTTAGCTGCGGCTGTATTTATCGCGTTTTCTATTGCTACGTTATTCGTGTTGTAAACAGCGATATCCAGGGTGTGCTGTGCCGATGTAATCCATGCGGCTATGGTGTCGTTCGTGCTCGTTCCTAACGACATGGCTAACTCGTCAGTAGCTACAGAATGGTCTACAGCACCGGTGAAGTAAACGTGGATGTTACCCGATGAATTAGAGACAGTAGCGTATGCACGAACAGGTGAAACAACAGTCTCTCCTGCTGAAGTTGAAGTCACACTTGCGAAGTACACCTGTCCTGATTCAAGACCTGTCAAAGACACGAGGTGATTTATTGATTCAGCTGCATTTGATGTTGTATTTCCTAGTGCTTCCGTTAGTCCCCAGTTTACTTGGGAATCACCTGCCACGTCAGTGGACCAAATGAGATCGAACGATGATGTGGTGATATTTTCCTGAATGACTTCGCTCGTAAGGCATATCCCAGAAGTCGATGTCATGTCAGCTGTTCCGCGAGGAAGTAGTTGGTAGCCACCGTAACCGTCGAATGAGAACTGAGAAACTATTCCCACGAGGTCCATCTCACATCCATTCAAAGTGGTTCCTACAAGTGAGTTAGAAGAACGGACATAGATAATTCCCGTCTGTCCACCCGAGGTGAATGTGTAGGTGGCGTTGCTTTCTATGATTTGGCCTCCAGCATCGAAAGACGAATTAGGGATAATCACTATCTCTCCTTCCAGGCTCTCGTTAAGCTGACTTGGAGTCACCACTTGAGCCTCGGGAAGAGGATTGCCAGAACTTAGGACATCAACCTGGGTGAGGTCAGGTCCTATCTCTAGAAGTCCGTTGTACTCGGTTATCTCTCCTGTAACCGTTACCTCGTCACCAGGGTTAGGTTCTGCCGTCCAGTCGCTCCAATCCGCTCCTGGGTAAAGTGCGATCCCGGCTGAAGCGTCTTGTAAATAACGAACTGAGCCTAGGTCGTCTCCGCTTGTGATGATACCTGTGACGGTGACTGTTTGGCCTACGTTGTAGTTCGTGCGTGCGTCGAGTATGTCAGTCTGAGCTGAGATCTGCGATGAAGAAAAAAGTACTGCCGAGACAATTACTGCAGTGAGGGTGGAATGATTAAATATATTCATAATGTGTGTTTAAAATCTGACGCGGACTGAGAAGTTAGAGCGGAATCCATAGCCCATGTAAACGCTTGCTGAAGCTGCGTCGAAATTGTTTTCTGTAAATGCGTATGTACGGTTAGGGTCGTTGAAATACCACTCGCCGTATGGGTCGTTGTTTTGGGCGTTAACGAGGTAAACCTTATTAAGCACGTTGAATGCACTGAACCTGAAGTCTACCTGTGATTCTTGTAAATCCAGAGTGTAGCCCAAATGAAGATCTAGCAAACCGTACGAGGGTAGCTGCCAAGATTGACGGCCTTCGTTCTCGCCATTAAGTGAGAACGGATCGAAGTCAGCGTAGAATCTGTCAAAGAAAGTGTAACGTGGTTTTACGTAAAAACCGTTCTTGCGGTAGCGGAGAGCAAATCCAATTTGGGTTTGGGGTGCATCACCTACACTAACCCCTGCAGCATTGTATTGAACTACAATATTATCTCCGTATTGATCGACGTAGGGTAAAAGCGTTGCCTCATCTAACAACACTAGGCTATCCTCAGAACTAGTCCATCTCCAATCTCCAACACTTGCGTATCCCTCTAGAGTGAGCTCGCGACTCACGCGATATCCGAAGTCGAACTCAGCTCCTTTATGAAGAGCGCTCATGGAATTGATATTCGCTCTAACGAAATCGCCATCAATTGTTTCAAAGGAAAGAAGGCTCTGGAGAGGCCTATTCTGCCAGTCCGTATAATATCCATTCAAATTAAAAGTCCATGGGTCTTTACTCCACTTCACTCCGACCTCCAATGAATTGATTATTTCATTCTGAGTGTTCTCTACGAACTCGTTATCATACCCTATCACGTTAGAAAAGACTGGTGTCCTGTTTAAGTGCCCTATGTTCATGAATACGTTCGTCCACTCGTTAACATTGATACTTCCTCCACATTTAACAGTAAATCCTGGAATAGATTTCCAACCAGAACTATTGTGTACCATCTCGCCAGAAACTGAATCCTGCTCCAACGGTCTGAAGTAGTCAACCCTTTTATAGCTCTGACTAACTGTACTGACATTGAAAAAACAATTATACCATGGACCCTTGTATTCTGCAAGAGCGAAAACACCTAACCAACGCACAAAGGCATCGTTATGATATCCAATAGTGTCGCCCACCACGTGCATGGGCTGAGAATCATTAGAGTCGTCTTGATTAACAAAGTAATCTCCTCCGATTAAATCATGCACAGTGCTATAATGTTCTCCTTGATATGTTCTTACATCTACACCTCCAGAGAATGTGAGTTTTTCACTGCTCTCATATCTAAAAGTAGAAAGTGCACCGTACCAGTAATGATTATTATAAAGCTTGCGCAACACCCGTGAACTCTTTAATAGTGAGTCTGAATACGTTGGGTCTATAGGTGGCCCAAACAGACCTCCAACAGTGTTGTTATCCCAGAATTTCTGAAAATCCACTTGACCATCAGACGTGTAATCACCTGCTCCGAGGGAATTCTCTAATCGAGTTCCACCGCCAAAACCATACGAGGCATACGCTGTTGTGGAAACATATAATTTATCTGATGCTTTCCAGCTATGACGGAAAGAGAGTAGAGGTTTGTGGTATTTGTTTTGGCGTTCGTAAAGAACATCTCCATTCAACTCGCCCCAATGCACGTTATACGTCAACCCCATATCTCGTAAACCAGTGGTGTCGATAAAGTTCGTATTAGTCATCTCATCTTCAAATGGAGCTGCCCCTGAACCAGCATCGTATCCATACTGGTTATTCAATGTGGCAAAAGCGGCTTGCTCCTCTGCTAATGAAAGTGTTCCGTCATTAAAGATTGCATCGTAAGCCTGGCTGTACTGAGTCATGTTACTGTACTCTTCATCAGTTCCCGTGAAAAGGCTGCGAGCATATTCAGGACTATGTGTTCCTATGCGTTGCTGATATGCTCGTGCTGAATTTTCCGAGGGAGCGCCTGTAGCACTGAAGGAAATAATGTGGTTACCTAGCTCCTTCTGAACTTTACCGTAGTAGAACCAGGACTTTGTGTAGGTCTGATCTGTGTATCCACCGCCGTGCTTGTAGCTGCCAGCTACAGTGTAACCCCAGCCGCCATCTAATCGGCCACTCGTGTGCCCTAGGGTGGTTCGTGTCATTCCAAAGCTACCTAGCTCCTGCTTAACACTGGTTTTTTTCTTATTCTCAATCCCTTGGGTGATGATGTTCACTGTTCCTCCGATAGCGGGGAGGGCGAGTTTAGATGCGCCGAGGCCGCGTTGAACCTGCATGGTCTGGGTTACGAGATCTAATCCGAACCAGTTATGCCAATACACGCCACCGGACTCCATGTCATTAACAGGGATTCCGTCAATTAGAACGCTGACGTTGCGCTGCTTGAATCCGCGAATACTTATGCTGGGGCCGTTATCATCGGATCCTGCTTGAGTGGCGTAAACTCCGGGAGTGGAGTTTAAGATCATGGGTATGGGCTGAGAGCCTAGTTCCTCCTGGATTTGAAGGGGCTTAATGTTAGAGAAGGCAACTGGTGTTTCCCTTTCAATCGCGATATCAGCTACAATTCTAGCCTCTTGAAGGAGGATTGTTTGGAGTTTGAAGTCGACGACATGTGTTGAATTAGGAGTAACGACGACTTCCTTCGTCATCATCTCATATCCCACATATGAAATCTTCAAACTATAAGTCCCCGGGGTTAGGGTTATGGTGTACAGACCGTCGAAATCAGTCAGCACTCCCTGTGCAGCACCTGCCGCTCCGTAAATAACAGCAGCTTGAATTAGCGCCTCACCTGTTATCGCATCAGAGACCAGACCGCGTACGAGTCCTGTTTGGGCTATAGCTAAATTAAACGAGACAGAAAGGAGGGTCACACAAATCGTAAGACCTAGAGGCTTAAATAATTTCATGGAAGACGTTGAGCAGTAAGCGTGAGATTATCTAATAACAATGCGGTGGGCAAAAGTGGTTCCGCTTACATAAATCATATTCACGAAGTAAATTCCAGCATCCCAATCTTCACAGGCAACTTGCCAGTTGCGTATGTCTGATGATGGGAATTGCTCGAGTACTATGCGACCCTCAGGGCTATAAACCTCAATCTTCATAATTGAAACGCCACTTTCGATAGTAAACACACCGTTTACCGATGGGTTAGGGTACACATTTGTTGAAGGCTCGAGGATGATGTTCGAAGTTCCAGTACTACCGCAAAGGCAGCTATGAGAACCTAGACCGTCCCAAGTGTTAACTACAAGAGTGTCGTACTCTTGGAATGTATCGAAGGAAATAGGTGGTACAGTAACACCCTGAACTACATCGTATTTGCGACGAAGTGTGTGGTTTGAAGTCAGCCAAGCTGCTCCATCTCCAATATCAGTGAATCCGTTAGCTGCATCGTTCGTCCAAGCCGTCCCTGGATCCTCTCCTGGCTTACCGAAAATATCAACAACTATGGTGTCAAGTTTCACTAAAACTAGAGCGTCGTTACCATTGAAATATGTAGGATGTGGATATGGATTATCTAACTGGTCAGCTAAGAGCTGTAGTGCCGGATCACAAGCTGGAGAGATAGCGCCACCACCGAGGTCGACGTCTTCTGTTTGGCCATTAACAAGAACCCAAGTAGTCAAAGGAGCAAGCATTCCATATAACTGAGTTGCATCAGTAGTCCCAGTCTCTCCATTGCTCCAACGTTGCAATTGATAAACGCTTAAATCAATAGTCTCACTCGTAGGATTGAAAAACTCCAAGCATTTATTATTTCCCGTTCCCTCTACATATTCAGAGATAAATAAATCAAAACAACCTTCTATCTGAGCGTTTATATTGTTAACCGCGAAGAGAAGAGTTAAAACAGAAATTGAAAGTAAAGATTTGCGCATATTAATTGCTTAAGTGTTTGTTGATTCCAAACTTACAGATAAACTAAGCAATTAGGGCAGATTAAGTCAGTATCTTTCGAGTAATGAAGCAGCTATTTTCTAACAATAAAATTCTAGCGAGCGTGACTTTGATGACGCTTATCGCAATTTCTTGTGTTTTAGTGATGAATACTGTTTCTGAGAAGAGTAAGAAGTCAGCTTACGCCAAACTCCTACCATGGGACGCTGCCTCCTTTAAATGGTCGTACCCAGGCGAAGATTGGAATGTGTACGATGCAGATGCTGCATTAGAAACAGTACGAAGACATTTTGAGGATGACGAGGCTGAGGGAGGGTCTCGAAATATTGGCGGATCATGGCGAATGGAAGGGCCTCAGAATATAGGAGGTAGAATTAACGCTCTGAAAACGGACCCATTTAATCCCGATAGGATTTTCGCGGGGAGTGCAGCCGGTGGATTATTTATTACAGAAGACGGAGGTGAAAACTGGGGTTCGGCAACTGATGATTTCGCATGGATGGCGATGGGGTCGATAGAATTCCACCCTACTGTGGAAGGCACCGTTTATATAGGCACAGGCGACCCCCAAATTAGTAGCCATCCAAGGATAGGAAATGGAGTTTGGAAGTCGACAGACTACGGGCAGAATTGGGAACACCTCGGACTTGATAGCGCTAGAATTATCAGTCAATTGATGGTGCTCGAAAACAACCCGTCAATTATAATGGCAGCCACCATGGGTAACCCTGCAGTTAGCGGCCCCGACAGAGGTCTGTACAGGAGCGTGAATTCCGGCGACTCGTGGACACAGGTGCTCCTGCCTTCTGACTCGGCTGGAGTCAATGACATAGCATACGACCCCTCAACAGGAATTATGATAGCGGCTGGGTGGAATAGACTTCGTAACTCTACGAGAAGTCTGGTTTTCGGTTCGGAATCAATATTATACAGATCCACCGACCAGGGAATTAACTGGGAACCCGTCGAGAATCCATGGGGTGACGAAGAGAGATGCCGTATAGGTCTTTCAGAAATAGACGGTAGGTTCTACGCTTTAGTAGTGGGCCTGAATATGCAACTAGACAATATTTATCGAAGTGGTGACGGGGGAGTTACGTGGACTCCTATTATTCCCGAAGGAGAACAACCTAACAATGCCCTTGGTGGATTTGGATGGTATTTCTCTAAGATCCGGGTGAACCCATGGAACCAGGATGACATTACTTTCTTAGGTGTGGATGTTTGGAATTCATTAGACGGGGGGCTTACTTGGGACCCAATGGCCCCTATATGGTGGGAATACACAGTTCATGCAGATAAGCATGACCTACAATGGACGGGTCCTAATAGCTGCATACTCGCAACGGACGGCGGAGCGTACCGAACTGACGACCACGGTATTACATGGACTGATATAGAAGACCTCCCTAACTCTCAGTTCTACAGGGTTGAATGGAATCCTCACGCGCCGGGGCTATATACTGGGGGTGCCCAAGACAATGGCACAACGACTGGCTCGTACGAGAATTTAACGGGATGGAATAGAGATAGAGGTGGCGACGGGTTCACTCCACTTTTCCACCCTAACGAGCCTAACTACCGCATAGCTACAGTCCAAAACGCTGTCTTTGCTTACTCTCTAGACCCACCTACTGATATTTACTACGACTGGACCTCTATAGCCGACACGGATTATGACGACCGCAATGGGTGGGACTCTCCCATTATCATTCACCCAGCTAATCCAGACCACCTTTGGACAGGCACTCAACGCATGTGGAAAATGGAAGGCGGACCGTGGGGAGCTTGGGAAAACATGAGTGATGATCTTACCTATAATATAGAGCCTGCGTTGAGCTACCGAGTAATAACATCCATCGCGGGATCTCCCTTCGACGAGAACAAAGTTGCTGCGGGAACTGCCGACGGAAGGGTTTGGTATACGGATGACGGAGGTGTTTCATGGAATGAGATGAATGCTGGACTACCGGACAGATATGTCACAGATGTATACTTCGACCCGTTCCACGCGGATTCTATTTTCTGCACGGTCAGTGGTTACCGTGATTACGCTTACACGCCACACATTCTCAAAGCTGAACTTGGCGGACCATGGCATTCAATATCCGGAGATCTTCCGGAGCACCCTATGAATTCCGTGGTGGCACTGAGTGAGGAGGTTTGGGTTGTGGCTTCTGATGCGGGAGTTTACGCTACTGTAAATTCGGGAACTAACTGGGAGCGCCTTGGCGAAATGCCCTGGATTCCTGTTTACGACCTCGTTGTAGACCCAGTACAAAACCGCTTAGTTGCAGGAACGTTCGCTCGCTCCATTCAGAGCTTCCCCACAGACTCCATTCTTGCCGGCACACCACCTATCATCATCACTTGCGATGAGGACATCGTGGTGAACGGCATTATCGACACTATGGATGTGTTATTACTCCTGAGCCAGTACGGATGCTCCACAGGTAACTGCACTGCCGACATTACGGGTGACGGAAGTGTTACCTACGCAGACCTTCTAGCTCTACTAGCTATGTACGGGCAGCCTTGTATAGATTAAGGTCTAAAAGAAAGTAAAAGAAAAATCCTACTCTCCGAAGAAAGTAGGATTAATGCTTAAAAGAGGTGGAAGCCTTCTTTGTCAGCGTGTTTTGCAACTTGACTTTCGGATTGCTCCGAAAGACTTTGCAAAAGTAACACATCCTAATAGAGGTTTCGCGATTTATAGGGCATAAAAAAAGCCCCTCAATTAAGAGAGGCTTTTAAAGTATTAATGCGAAGGCAATAACTATACTACCTTGACATTTACTGCGTTAAGACCTTTAGGTCCTTCCTCAATATCAAAACTAACATTGTCTCCTTCTCTGATATCCTCGCTAAGTGCATTTGCGTGAACAAAAACATCTTTTCCACCTTCTTCAGGAGTAATGAATCCAAATCCTTTTGAATCATTAAAAAACTTTACTGTACCGTTACTCATATCTATATAATTTAATTGAACGGCAAATTTACTCTTTTTTATGTCACATCCGACAAAAAATAAAATATTTATGTAGAATCGGTAATTTCTACCTCGGCAAAAGCTCTGCTTGTGTCTTTTTCGTAAGTGAACTTCTAACTAGATCGTAGCTGTGCAGGAACAACTCCCAAAACAGTCTGGCCGCAACATCTGACTCAGGCTCAGGCATCACAGTATTCCAATGCACTTTATTCATGTACCAGCCTGGCTTTACGCCCTCATACTGTTCACGTAACTCTACCGCTCGTTCTGGATCGCACTTTAAGTTGACTCCTTTGAAATCTTCGAGGTTGAGAAGAGCGAACAGCTTTCTACTACCCTCCACCCCAACTTTGAACACCAAAGTATTGTTGTCAAAAGGAAACCCTTGCGTCACACCTGGCAAAGAAGCCGCGAACTCATGTATTGTTTCTGCGTTAACCTCTGCAAATAATTTTCTATTCATTACTTTAGCTTTATGGACGTAAAAGACAACTCAGGAAAAATCCTCTTAGACGGAGATACCGTTATGCTCACAAGAACTCTCAAAGCTAAAGGAGTTCCGAAGCCTATGAAGCAAGGCACGAAAATTAAGAATATTCGCCTAACTAATAACGACTACGAGGTGAATTGCAGAATCAACAAGACGCAGATGGTTATTAAAACCGAGTACTTGAAGAAGATCGGCTGAGATCGCGCCTATTATTGCGTCTTAAACGAATCGCCTATAAGCATTCTCATCTCTGCTAATTCTGCTTTAGAGAAATCGCGCCAAGTTCCTTCCGGCATATCGAGGAACATATTCATTATACGCACTCTCTTCAACCTCCCCACCCTGTAACCGAAGTGCTCACACATGCGGCGGATCTGACGATTAAGGCCCTGTGTTAGGATGATTCGGAACTGGCGGTCTCCTGTTTGTTCTACAAAACACTTACTTGTAACTGTATCAAGGATAGGCACGCCATTACCCATATCGCGGATGAAATTGCCCATGATAATCCTATCCACAGTCACGATATATTCCTTCTCATGCTGGTTCTTAGCACGTAGTATTTTATTGACTATATCGCCATCGTTAGTGAGAAAAATCAAGCCCTCACTAGGTTTATCCAGCCTCCCGATAGGAAAAATACGAGTAGGATATCCGATATAATCGATAATATTCCTCTCCTCCCTCTGACTATCGGTGGTACAAACAATTCCTACGGGTTTATGAAAGGCGATATAAACCAACTCATCCTGCCCGTTCTTCACCAGCTTTCCATCTACCCTCACCTCATCTCCTTCGGCCACCTTCGTACCCATCTCCGGCACCTTACCATTAAGCGTCACCCTCCCCGCATCAATTAATTTATCCGCTGCTCGACGAGAACAAAATCCCGCTTCACTTAAAAACTTATTGATTCTAGTTAACATGTTGCAAATGTCGCACTTGTTATTTAAAGACGTGCAACCAATCTTTGTTTCGAACGTTTATATTTCAGCCGCAAGCTATATTGTAAACCTTTAAGAAGAATAAACATGAGCAACTGATAAGAATGCACTTTAAAAATTTGGCCAGCCGACTCTCTATTTGCCTCATCGCGCTTTTGAGTGTCATTTCGTTTTCCAATTCTCTAGCCCAAACCGACTGCAACGTCGAAGTCACATTCACTTGGAATTTGGATAGCGACTGGTGCGAGTCTTGGTGCAAGGTGCGCAATTCTACAATGAATCAAGTTGCTGGGTATTTTTCTGCATGCCAAAACCAAGGCTGTTCCGCTTGCGACATCAACGACCTCTACGGTTGGACCGGACAGTCCATGAACGCCACCCTAGAAAACGGCACTTACATTATTACCCAAACCATCTCTCTCCCTGAAGGCGACTACACCATAGAGATGCACGATGGTTACGGTGACGGATGGAGCGATAACGCAACTGGCGGTGTCGATGCTCTCACCATTACAGGTAATATCATTTACCACATAGATTTCACATCTGGCTTTTATACCACAGGTGAGATCACACTTTCGTGTGATCCTGATCTTCCGGGGTGTACCGATGATATCGCGTGTAACTACAATTCTAACGCCGGATCTGATGACGGATCGTGTCTGTACTTTGACGCCTGTGGAATCTGTGACGGATCGGGCATCCCTGATGGATACTGTGACTGCATAGGCAACACGGTCGATGCTGTCGGAGACTGTGGGGGCGACTGCCTTGTAGACTACGATAACGACGGTATTTGTGATGAATGTCCTGGCACAGTTGACGAATGCGGAACCTGCAACGGCATGGGTGCCATCTTTGAATGCGGTTGTGAGGATATGCCCGAAGGGGATTGTGATTGTTTCGGAAATCAACTAGATGCTATAGGCGTATGTGGTGGATCATGTCAGTTCGACTTAAATAACAACGGCGTTTGTGATAATTACGAAATCCCTGGATGTATAGACACTACTGCCTGTAACTACGCTAGCTGGGCAACTGTAGATGACGGCACATGTGAATACTGTTCTTGCGTAACTGTCGAAGAGTACTCACTTACCATTGAAGCCACGGCGCCAGTGGCAGTTGAAGGAACCACGTATAGGTTCTACGTCAACATGACGAATACAACTGACCACCTGAGCGCCGTTTTCGGCGACTCCTCCGCCCCTATAGAATTAAACACTCCCGCAGGAGCATTTAATTCTATTTACAATTCAAGTTGGAGTGCGTCCGGAATCAACCCCGCATTTTTCTCTTTCTTCCCAGAGCTAGCTGACGACACTTTCGCAACCGTAGGACTTGATTTCCCAGCGTTAGCCTCAGGAATGGCCAATGCAGAAGACCCATCTCTTGTCGAAGACAGCACACAGCCCATCACACCATACTTTGTGACAAACGGAGCCGAACAGCTTTTAGCAAACACACTTACTGGATCTACATATTTCGTGCTCAACTCTGCAAGCAACGGAAAGCCGGATGCAGATATGCGAGTTCTCATCCTACAAATAACTACGACAGGCAGTATCAGTGGTATTCTGAATTACCAAGTATTTCCTTTTGGGATAGGTGCAGACCAAATCCAACGCACAATATCATTCAACGGTGCCGGAGAATTCGGCGGCGGTGGAACTGAGCTATGTGGATGTACATCGGTTAATGCATGTAACTATAATGCAGCCGCACTGTATGATGATGGGAGTTGCGAGTACAACGACCAATGTGGAATCTGCGACGGACCCGGACCCATTTACGAATGTGGTTGCTTCGATATTCCAGAAGACGACTGCGATTGTAACGGCAACCAACTTGACGTTTTTGGAGTTTGTGGTGGGGATTGCGAAGCTGATATCGACTCTGACGGAATTTGTGATGACATCGATCCATGCGTTGGAGCCTACGACTCATGTGGAGTATGTAACGGACCGGGAGAGGTTTATGAATGTGGATGTGAGGATATTCCGGATGGAGACTGTGACTGCTCAGGCAACCAGTTGGATGCTTTGGGAGTTTGTGGCGGATTGTGTGAAGCGGATATCGACATCGACGGAATATGTGATGACATCGATCCATGCGTTGGAGCCTACGACTCATGTGGAGTTTGTAACGGACCGGGAGAGGTTTATGAATGTGGATGTGAGGATATTCCAGAGGGGGATTGTGATTGTAATGGCAATCAGCTTGACGCACTAGACATATGTGGTGGTTCGTGCGAAGCGGATATCGATTCAGACGAGATTTGTGATGACGTAGATCCTTGTGTGGGTCAGTAC
>Ga0307984_1000681_pt1 | contig 14546 bp, 22 predicted proteins | sample EllFjometageno78_FD_203169 | JGI IMG/M metagenome (GOLD analysis project Ga0307984, IMG submission 203169) | Marine microbial communities from Ellis Fjord, Antarctic Ocean - #78 | ecosystem: Environmental > Aquatic > Marine > Unclassified | place: Southern Ocean | collected 2014-10-09
ATACGATTAACCCAGCAGATGGTAGTGTTGGGATTGCTCAATTAAGTGCCACGGGGTCACCTAGCTCAGCATTAGCACTTAAAGGTGATAATACCTGGGGTACAGCAGGTGGTCCAAGTCTCGGTACAGATGCAATGATTCGTACTAATGGTAAAGCTATCGCTAGTAACATAGTATTCGCAGGTACAGAAAATGGAATGACTATTGGACCGGTGACAATTAATAGTGGAATAACAGTAACCGTTACAAGCGGTTCAACTTGGACTATCGTTTAAGAGGATAATATGGCTTCGACTATAAAAGTAGATACAGTAACTACTCCAGATGGAACTGGAAATATTACGTTTAATAGGCCAATTGTAGGTGATGGTAGTAATTTAACTAATCTACCTAGTGATATTACTAAATCAGCAGCAGAACCTGCGGCAGATACCAATCCTAGTGGCGGAGTAGGTAGTATTTGGCTAAGAACTACTACTGGTGAGATGTATTGTTGTACGGATGCTACTTCGGGGGCTAATGTATGGACTAATATAGGCGATGGTTCAGGATTTCAGCCAAACCCATATATTACTGCAACAGGGGGAATAATTACTACAGATGGTGATTACAAAGTTCACACTTTTAGCAATTCAGGAACTTTTACTCCTGCTATTGGGGATGCTGGTGTTGGAGATTTTGTAGAATATTTAGTTATCGCTGCTGGAGCCTCTGGTGGCGGTAGAGATGGTACTGGATCAGGCGGTGGTGGGGGGGCTGGAGGTTACCTTACAGCTACAAATTTTGCTGTTACTTCTACTGGCTTAACGGTAACTGTTGGTGCTGGTGGTGCTGCTGTAACCTCTGGTTTTGGGACTAATGGTGAAGATTCAGTGTTTAGCACTATTACTGCCACTGGTGGCGGTGGTGGTGGATATTATAATGGTTACACAGGGAAGACAGGTGGTTCTGGTGGTGGTGGTGGTCACAATGGTGCTGGAGGTGCGAGAACAGCGTCCCCAGTACAAGGTAATAACGGTGGCACAGCAGCAGCATCAGGAGGCGGTGGTGGTGGTGGCGCAGGTGCGGTTGGTGGTAGTAGAGATGGCGGAGCAGGTACATCATCTTCAATTACTGGATTAGCAGTGGTTAGAGGAGGAGGAGGTGGCGGTGCTGGTCAAAATTCTATAACTCCCGGTGTTGGTGGTACAGGAGGTGGTGGAGCTGGGGCAACTGGTACTTCAGTTATCTCAGGAGTTTCTGGAACAGCAAACACAGGAAGCGGAGGCGGAGGTACATCAGAGAGTACTGGAACATCAGGTTCTGGTGGCTCTGGCATAGTAATCGTCCGTTATCAATTTCAATAAGCATAACTAATAAATATAAAGAAGGATAAATTATGTCAGAACTTCTAACTAATAAAATTACACCAGCAACTGGTACTGCTATAACGCTAGGTGACTCTGGAGATACTCTTACAGTACCATCGGGAGCTACTTTAGCTGTAGCAGGAACAGCTACTGTAGGAGGAGCAGCTGTAGTTACCACTGCTCCAGGTACATCAGGTAATGTTTTAACTAGTACAGGTTCTGCTTGGTCTAGTAGTGCAGCGGCAGGTGGTGGTGGAGTATTACAGTTTATCTCTAAACAGGATGGGTCAAGATCATCCGATGGCACTGTCACTACAATGAGTGACACTATATTTACATCTGGTGCTGAATGGTTGGCAATGACTACTACTATTACACCTGCAAGTACTTCAAGCGTTATCTTTATCATGGGGTCTTTTAGTGCCGCACATAAAGGAGATTATAGTGCACATCTTTGGTACACCTATAACCATGCTTCAATTTCAGAACTACCAATTCAAGGTAGCTTAGGTGACAAGCCTGTAACTGCTAGAATAGAGAATGGACAAAGTGGTTCAGATATTGAATCGCCTATCAGTCTTAATGCATCTTTCTCTCCCGGCACTACTGAAGCAATAACAATTAAGGTCAGGACTGGAATTACAAGCGCCACTGGTGGAGCTATATATTTTAACCAAACCACTAATAGCGATACCACCCAAAATGATGGATCAACTCCTATAAGTACTTTTCATGTCATGGAAATTTCTGGTGATATTAGTCCGTCAATCACTAATACTGAAATTAATACGTAATTAAAGGATTAAGATATGAGTCTTATAGAAGGGACAGGAATAGATAGAAAATTCAGAGAAGATTGGGGCTATCCAGACTGTAGGATTACAGAAGGTAAGGTCGTTAGGTGGGCTACTACTAACGCCAAGCCACAACCTTCTGAAGCTGAGATCAAAACTTGGAGAGACAAGCAAAATACTTACTCGTCTAATGAAGAAGTCAGAAGTTTACGAGCCAAAAAGTATCCCAATATTGGCGATCAACTAGATGATCTTTATAAAGCTGGGGTTTTTAGTACAGAAATGACAGCATTAATTAAGGCTGTAAAAGATAGCAATCCTAAAACATAATAAGTCCTACATCTGCTGATCCAGAATAAATTAAGATAGCTAATTACTAAGGATACCTAAATGGCACTATCAAAAATAACAACTAACTCCTTAACATCTCCACTAAATCTACCAGTAAGTGATTTAGCTGATACTTTAGATCTTTCTAGTAAGACAGTTACTTTACCTGCATCAGCTGTTACTGCTCATGTTACTTCAGAAATTACTAAATCAGCGTCTAATCCAACAGGCTCAACAAATCCTTCTGGCGGTATAGGCACAGTATATCTAAATACAACAAGTGGAGAAATGTTCTCCTTAACAGATGCAACTGCTGGATCCAACGTATGGACAAATATTGGGGATGGTACAGGGGAAGAACCTTATCGGGTCACTGCTGCGACAGGTGGCACAATAACAACCGATGGCAAATTTAAGGTACACACATTCACTACATCTGGAACTTTTGCTTTCACTGTTACTAATCTAGGTGCGGCTACATCAGTGGAATATCTAGTAATTGCGGGCGGAGGTTCAGGGGCCAGTGTTGGGAATGGCGGGGGCGGGGGTGCTGGTGGCTATAGAACTGCTACAGGATTTGCAATAACCGCCCAAGCATATACTGTAACTGTAGGCGCTGGCGGAGCTTCAAGTAATTATGTCGGGTATGTCACTACCTTACATCCCGGTACAGATTCAGTGTTTTCATCAATTACCAGTGATGGCGGTGGTGGGGGTTCTAACGGGAATATTGCAGGGCAAGATGGCGGTAGCGGCGGTGGGGGGAATGGTGGATATAAAACTGCTGGGGGTTCTGCTACAGCAGGTCAAGGTAACGATGGTGGTGCAGCAGCGTCAGCATCATATGGTGGTGGTGGTGGCGGTGGGGCGAGTGCAGTGGGTCAGCAGCCAATTGCCCCTAGTGGCGGTGATGGCGGTAATGGTTTGCCCTCTAGTATCACAGGAAGCGCAGTCACGAGAGCTGGTGGCGGAGGAGGCGGGGCAAATAGCGGCACACAGGGAACGGGAGGTACAGGCGGCGGTGGAGATTCACTGGCTGGAACAGGCGTTAGCGGAACTGCCAATTCAGGCGGTGGGGGTGGGGCTGGAGAGAGTGGGCCATCTGGTGCAGGTGGTTCTGGTGTAGTTATAATTCGATACCAATTTCAAGCATAAATAAACTGTAAGAAGGATAAAATATGTCATATATAGGAAATAGCCCGAATCTAGGCGCACTGAGTAGTCAAATACTTTCAGGTGATGGTAGTACAGTTTTTACTTTAAGCTACCCTAGTGGTAGTGCAGCTAGCTTAGGAGTCTATATATCTGGAGTACATCAGGTTCCTACTACAGACTACTCAGTAGCTGTTTCAACTATAACTTTCGTAGTAGCTCCTCCTACAGCCAGTAATAATATTAGTATAGTATTTTATGGCCTACCAGCCACTATAGGTGTACCTGGAGATGGGACAGTTACAGATGCTAAGTTAACAGGTACTATTAGTGATTCTCATTTACCTGCTACTGCACTTAATTCAAATGTAGATCTAACTACATTATCTGCTAGTAATTTAACCTCTGGTACTATTGCAGATGCTAGATTCCCTGCTACTTTGCCAGCTATTAGTGGTGCTAATTTAACAGGGGTTGAATCAGTAACTAAGTCTTCATCTGATCCAACAGTCTCAACTAATCCGTCTGGTGGTATTGGTACATTATTTCTAAATACAACAAGTGGAGAATTGTTTTCATTAACAGATGCTACTGCCGGGTCAAATGTTTGGACAAACGCTGGAGATGGAACAAATGATGTTTTTATGTCAGCTACTGGTGGGACAATAACAACATCTGGCGCTTATAAAGTTCATACATTCACTACCTCAGGAACCTTTACCCCTGTTTTTGGCAACCAAAATAATGATGTAGATTATCTAGTAGTCGCTGGCGGTGCTAGTGCTGGTGGTGCAGGAGGAGGAGGTGGAGGGGCTGGAGGTTTAAAGACTGCGAGTTCATTTAGTGTGACTGAAACTGGGATTACCGTTACAGTAGGTGCTGGCGGAGCATCAATAGCTCCATCAACAACTGTAAACGGGAATGCTGGGTCAAATTCTGTATTTGGGTCTATTACTTCTACGGGCGGCGGTGGCGGTGGTGGATTTAATCTAACAGGCTCTGATGGAGGTAGTGGCGGTGGTGGTGGACAAGAAAATACGTCTGGTGCAACTCAACCAGCTGGTAGTGCTTCCCCTAGTGGACAAGGGAATAATGGGGGAACTGGGTATAGATCAGCAGGTCATAATGCTGGAGGGGGCGGAGGGGCTGGAGCAGTGGGTGTAAACGCAGCAAGTACTACTGCTGGTCATGGTGGGGTAGGTATTGTTAGTGCAATCAATGGAACTTCTTGGACTTGGGCTGGTGGAGGCGGTGGCGGAAACTCTGGTGGTACTAGTGGCCTTGGTGGGAATGGTGGGGATGGTGGTGGTGGAGGCGGCGGTGGTACTGGAACAAGTACTGGCGGAACTGGATTAAATGCGGGTGCTGCTGGTGGTTCTGGTAGTGGCTCATCCGGTGGTGCAGCTGGAGTTAATACGGGCGGAGGTGGCGGAGGCGGAGTTCATGCCGCAGGAGCTAGTGGTGCTGGCGGTTCTGGAGTAGTAATTATCCGATACCAATTTAAATAAATAACTAAAGGAAAGCTAATATGAGCCACTTTGCAGAGATTAATTCAGACAGTATTGTCCAAAGAGTAATAGTAGCAGAACAGAATTTTATAAACAGTGGTGCAGTAGGCGATAGCTTTAACTGGGTACAGACTAGCTATAATGGTAACTTCCGTTGTAATTATGCAGGTACTGGCTATAGCTATGATAAAGTGAGAGATGCTTTTATTGCACCTCAACCTTATCCTAGCTGGACTTTAGTAGAAGCTACTTGTCAGTGGGAATCCCCAGTGGCTTATCCAAGTGATGGTAAGATGTATACCTGGAATGAGGATACTGTAGCTTGGGATGAAGTAACTGAGTAGATATCCTTCTGAATGTATAAATAATAGGACAACTAAATGACAACTAAAATACCAGATAATATGCGGGATACTACATCCGTAGATGCTACTAAATTAACCGGAACTGTAGCTGAAGCTAGATTAGCAACAGTAGCCGCTACTAAATTAACAGGTACAATTGCTGATGCTAGATTTCCATCTACTCTTCCTGCTATTAGCGGAGCTAATTTAACTAATCTGCCTGTGGTAGATACTATGACTAAATCAACCGCAGAGCCAACTGCCACAACTAATCCTTCTGGTGGAGTCGGTACTGTCTGGGTAAGAACAACTACCGGGGAAATGTATTGTTGTACTGACGCTACAACTAATCAGAATGTCTGGACAAATATTGGTGATGGGTCAGGAGTACAGGGGTATGAACCTTTAAGTGCGGCTTCAGGCGGTACGATAACTACTGATTCTGACTATAAAATACATTCGTTTACCACATCCGGTACGTTTACCGTTTCTGTAAACGCTGGAACATTTGATTTAGTTGTAATTGCTGGTGGAGGTGCAGCAGGGGCTGGCGATGTAACGACAGGCTCATCAACAGAACACGCTGGCGGAGGAGGTGCTGGAGGATACAGATCTTTTACGGGGCTATCTTTGAGTAATATTGCATACACAATCACTATTGGTGCGGGCGGAACAATTTCAGGACTTTATGTAAGTAATAACGGGCAAGATTCTTCAGCCTTAACCTACTCTACCACTGGGGGTGGTTTTGGAAGCTACTCATCCACTGATAGTGATTACGATGGACAAGCTGGTGGGTCTGGCGGTGGTTCTGGAGGTAGACCAAGTGGTTCTCATACTACATTTGGTGGGGCAGGTAACGCTGGTGGTTACTCTCCGGTTGAGGGATATGCTGGAGGAACTTGTAGTGGTCAAGGAAATGCTGGTGGTGGAGGTGGATCAGCAGGTATTGGGTTATCAAACCAAACCGCATCTACAGGTGGTGGGCCGGGGACAGCAAATATAATTACAGGAACAAGTGTTACTAGAGCAAGTGGTGGTAATGCTGGTGGAACATCTGCGTCTGGTACAGCTAATACTGGTGATGGGGGGGTAGGATCAGTGAACTCAACAGGCAGAGGTTTAGGTGGATCAGGTATTGTTATCATTCGATACAAATTTCAATAAGGGAATACCCATGAGTCATTTTGCAGAAATAGATAAAGACGGTAAAGTTTTAAGAGTGATTGTAGCAGAACAGAATTTTATTAACTCTGGTGCAGTAGGTGATTCTTTCAATTGGGTACAAACTAGCTATAATAACAATTTCAGAAAAAACTTTGCTGGAACCAACTACACCTATGACAAGGTAAGAGATGCTTTCATCGCACCAAAGCCTAGCAAGTATCCATCATGGATTTTGGAAGAGGCTACACTAACGTACATACCCCCAATCCCAGGCCCTGATGATGGGAAATATTATCGATGGAATGAAGATACTGTAGCTTGGGATCTAATCCCTGAATGACAGGAATACAAAGGAATTCTATGAAAATTATTGCAGTTACTATACTTACCTTATTATTTGCTTCTCCAGCTGTAGCTTTTGATTTCCCTGCTTGTGTTAATGCTATTAATAAGCAGGGTGGGCATGTGGGATCATTTGATCCTAGGCTACTAACTAGGCAGTGTGTGTGGGAAATGGCTATGGCAAGCAAAGGAGGACACTTCTTTAAAAGATGCATGGTAAGGGGTATTAGAAAGAATGTGAAGAACGTAAGTAACCCTGAAGCTTTTGTAAATAGAATGTGGAGTCGTATTCATAACAAATGCAGCTAATGGGTGAAATGTGGATAGTCCAGCGGAAATTGCAGGGTTCATTGAAAGTGTCGGAGTACCAGTAGCTACAGCTATTGGTTTAGGTTTAGCATTGTGGTGGTTAATAAAATATGTATTAGGTAGTATTGTTGAGAAGATAACTGAAGCACAAGCGCAGACTGAAGCCGATATCAAAGACTTAAAGGGGATTGTAGTGGCATTAATAGATAAAACTAGTGTTGCACAGTCAGATTTAATTCGCCTTGATACGATGATAAGGGTACGATACGGACTAGCTCCAGATGAACGGAGAATTGGTAGAAACCCTGACGGAAAGGTGAAATAGTGGATAAGCTGAATGAACTACTACTTGCAGCAGTTGCAACTATAGGAGGGATCTCAGCTTTTATTATTAGACGGTTATTTCGCTCTGTGGATAAAGCACATGCAAGGATTATAATATTGGAGAAAACATTAGTGGATCGCACTTATTTAGAATCTCAGTTAGCTCCAATTAGGAGTGATTTAAATCTTATTCTAAAACACCTATTAGAGCATAGAGCAACAGAAGCCAATAAACTTAAGATAATTGATGCACCTGTACCTAAAATCAAATAAGGAGATGTTATGGATGCTTTTGCAAGTCAAGAATGGTTCCAAATTGTAGGTGAAGTAGTATTAGTATTTACAGCTGTTACTGGTTCATTGCCAGATCGCTGGGTGCAGAAGATTCCAGTACTAGGTACTATGTGGCCTATTTTTAATTGGCTAGCTGGTAATGTATTTAATAATCTTAATCATCCAAAAGGTATGGCAGGAGCTAAGGAAGTTGAAAAAGAAATCAATAAAGCTAAAAGTGAAGTACGCACTCGTAAGTCTATGTCTGATGTTCTCAACGGGCTGTAGTATAGGAGATCTTGCTAGTCAATTAGCTGCTCCAATCGCTAGCTTCGGGCTGGGGCTATATAATGCTGACACTTACTATTCTAAAGAGTGCGCCTGGTATGAGGAAGTTAAATTAACTCCTATTACTAAGCAGTGGATTACAGACAGTAAGCCACCTGAAGTAGTTATTAAGGATTTAGCTAAAATAGCTAGAAACAATGATATCTACAAAGAAGTCTGTGATGAGCGAAAGGAAGATAGTACTAAATAACATGAATGAATATAAAGCTAAAGTAGTTAAAGTCATCGATGGAGATACTGTTGATGTTGATATAGATCTAGGATTTAGCGTTATTTTATCTAAGCAGAGGATAAGGCTTGTTGGTATAGATACTCCTGAATCTAGGACTAGAGATTTAGTAGAGAAGTTTTACGGCAAGCTAGCAGCACAATTCCTAAAAGATAGATGTAAAAAGGGATCTTATATTACTCTCAGAACTTACCTAGATAAGACAGGTAAATTCGGTAGGATACTTGGTGAGATTGTAGTTAATAATGTCAACTTGAATAAGCAGATGATTAATGAGCATCTTGCTGTTGCTTATACTGGGCAGAGTAAAGATGATGTTGAATCCGCTCATTTGAAGAATAGAGATAAGCTAATAAAGAAAGGACACATCATGCCTAAAGGAAAAGGAACGTACGGAAGTACAGTAGGTAGGCCCCCTAAACCAGTAGTTGTAAAGCCTAAACCAAAGAAGCCAAGAAAGTAAGATAACTACATATTTAAGTATACTACCGTTTAACTTAGAGCCTTCCTACAAAGCGGTCTAGATTGACTCGATACAGTCTAGACCGTTCCCTCCTATAATACAAAACTGAAGGGGAGTTGCTTAGGCCCCCTGCCAGTAAACCAGGAAGTTAAATCTGGCCCCGATTAAGGCTTCAGTTATGATAAGACTCTATTTAGTACTATTAGTTATTATTACTAGTTTAGTGTGTGCAGTTATATACAGATATTAAGAGTATGTCCATACTACCCCAGCTGTTTTATTTGCATCCACATCTACATGTATAAATGTATTCGCAATACCTACCCTATCAAATACCTGCATAACAGCAGCTAGTAGTTCATACCGGGCTCTAGATCCTGAATACCCTAAATCTGCTGCCCATCCTTCAATATGACTAGATGTAGGTTTAGATTTACTAAGTGCATTGTGCACACGGCACCTGACTCCACTGTTGATCGAAATAGGCCTGTTTATTAGATCCCTAACTCTTTGCACCTTAAAAGCAAGATCGTCCTTAATATCGTCTTTCCCACAGCCACATTTGCAAGCAAACTCTTCTCTATCGAAGTTAGTTGTTAAATTTCCCATGTTACCTCTTAATAGTTATGTGGTTGTTCACGTCTTTCGTAGGGCTCATCCCAGGGGACTGTACCCCTCAACTTATTTGCTATTCTCCGGTCAGTCCTATTATAGATCATAATAGAAGGAGACCCTATACTTAGCCAATAAGCATGCTCTTTAGGATTTGCTAGCTTCCAGTCTTCTAATGTTCCTTCTGATGCAGGAAATACTAGATCAATGCAGGCTTGTTTCACCTTATCCCACAGTTTAGTCAGTAGCATTTGCTTTAGCTCTTCTCTTGAGTGTGTTCTCTATATGCTTACGTCTTACTCTGTTTAATCTACATTTCTTAGAGCAAGTTTTGCTTCTAGGTTCTTCTACTATGTTGTTACATCCTTCTTCAGCACAAGGCTTTAGCTCTACTCCAATTCCATGATACTTAGGGGTAGAACTCTTTTTATTACCTCGGTTAAATGGAGTCCACCCTACGTCAGTTACTACGTCAGGGGATACATTCTTAGTATGTTTTAGATGGCCTTCTTTATCAGGCTTATACACCTTAACTTCATACATATGCATTTCCCCTATTCACTACTAATTTAAATGACTTAGATGCTTTAAATGTAGGAACTCGTCTAGCTTTAATTACTGCAGGTTCCCCAGTTTTTGGATTACGTCCTACACGTTCACTCTTCTCTCGTGCATGGAAGGATCCAAATCCCCGTAGTATTACTCTTCCCTCTTCGACAATACCTTGTTTAACAGTTTCTAGTACTGCAGCAACAATAACATATGCTTCTTTAGGGGGTATATCTAGTTTCGTAGCAACTGCTTTAACTATGTCTGCTTTAAGCATGTATTCTCCTTAATGGTATCTATTATTAGTAACTGGATACCTATGGTATACGCAAATCACATAAGTAAGCAATTGTATTTGTAGGATAGTATGAAATCTGGTAAGGTTGGACCCAGCGAGAAAGAGTTCATTCACGCTATAAATTTAATGTGTATTTATTATCCCCTTTAATGCTAAGCTATTTAATACTATGGAAAAAACGAAATTTACATTCAGTGATGCGGAATTCTTGGGGATTGTTAATATAATTTTAGAAGTAGATTCTCCTGAAGACGAAGAATATGTACCAATAATAAGTATGGATGACAGTTTTAACATTCGGGGATTAGATAGTCTAAGTACTATGATGTTCTTTATTTGGATATCTGATTTTTTTGGCGTTCCTGAAAATACATTTCAAGAACTCGCAGATCAAAAGAATTTCACTATTAAAACTTTAAAAGATTTTATAAGTAGAGAAGCTACTCAAACTTTTACGTATGAGGATGCTATGGCATACGGTAGAAAATCATTTAATGCATAATGTGCTACTGACCCATACTAATTCTGTTTACGCAGAAGAGCTGACTTTATTAGATCATATTCCCTATCCTCAGTATGTTCATCAAGTTGGAAATGGAGGAGGAGAGCTAGTTGCAAAAGGGATTAAACTAGTAAATAGCGAATTAGTACAAGATGTTCTTATAGGCCGACATGGAGCTGCCTCTGGAACTCGAGGGCGCATTAAAGAATTATTAGCTAACCCTGCTCGTAAAGTAGGGTTAATAATAGCTTCAGGCAGTACTTGTGGGCTTGGTTACACATCGTGTGTTCCTAAGACGGACCAGTACCCCGTATACAGATTAGCACCTATGGCAGTTACTCAAGTATACGCCGGGTATTTAGCCAGTCAATTAGGAGCTTTTGATTATATATCAACAGATAGTGTAAGCTGTATTAGTGGGCATTCTGCTTGGCACACTGCGCATACTTTGTTGCAGTTAGAGCGGCTTGATGCAGTTGTAGTTATTTCAGTAGATAATGGACTTGCCGAAGAATATTCGCATGTGTTTGGTGAACATAAATTAAGTAAATCACTGGATGAAGAAGATAACCTAGAGATTACTAAATTTCACTTAGGACAAGGGTGCAATATATCAATATTCGAAAGTGAATCGTGTAATCACAACACAAATAATACTGTATTAGCTAAAATTAAGGATATACATATAGCAGCAGAACAGCATGTATCTCCATTAGGTATCTCATGTGAAGGTATTGGGTATGAAAAAGTAATGACCAGAGTTAACACGGATAACATTGATTTTATAAAAACTCACAGCACTTTTTCAGATGACAATAGTATAGAGAATAAGTTAATTAAAGATATATTTGGGGATATTAAAACAATTAATTATAAGTTACGTATAGGACATACTATGGGATCGTCTACTGCTATAGAAACAGCATTAGCTATCCAAGAAGAATCTGGGACATTTCTTAGTCTAGGAGCAGGAATGGGTAATGTGTATTCCTCTGTAGTCGTGGAGATATTATGATATTTGCTCATACTAGTTTAATACAAGAAGGGGAAGCGGCTTTATTTTATAATTTTCATAAATCTCTAAATGGATATATGATAGCAGGAGTAATTATCTCAGATAATATGGAAGCTAAAATAGCATTCTTTAAAGTATGGAAGTATTTTGTTTCTGAAGTCGTACGAGAAGATGATATATATTGTTCAATTCCTCTAGAGGGTAAGAACTCTATGTTTACTAATTACGTAACTTACCATAGTACTATTGAAAACCTTAAAATTTATAAGGTAGAGGGATTTCTTAAAAAACAATACAGTAGTTATGAAAAACATTTAGAACAAGCCGGTAATAACTTATGAATGAAAAATCAAATTTAGATATAGATGGAAAGCCTGAAATCGATGTTTCTACGTTAGTGGACTGGGAGAACCCTCCTACTCTTAGTGATCTAAAACAAGACTACGAATCAGCTAAAGTAGCTCATGATGTACATACGTCAGAAGTTGATAATTGGCTACGTATACTTAATGGGGAACAAACTATTAATGCTAAACGGGGTAGGTCTAAGTTAGTACCTAAATTAGCTCGTAAGCAAGCTGAATGGAGATATGCTGCTTTATCTGAACCTTTCCTATCAACTGATGATCTATTTAATACATCCCCTCAAACATTTGAAGATAAAGATTCAGCTGTTCAGAATGGTATGCTGTTAAATTATCAGCTGAATTGTCGCATGGACAAAGTTAAATTTGTTGATGACTATATTAGGACTGCTGTTGATGAAGGTACAGTAGTAGTACGTGTTGGTTGGGAGTTTGAGGAAGATAAGCGTAAAGTCTATGAAGATGTGATGGAAGTACAGGTAGTTATGGGCCCTGATGGTCAACCTGTACAGCAAGAAGTAAAGACTGGACAGACTTCTAAAATGAAGACTATTACAACTAAGAATCAACCGGTATTAACCGTATGTGATTATAACAATATAATACTAGATCCAACTTGTGAAGGGGATCTCGATAAAGCAAACTTTGCTATCTATAGTTTTGAGACATCTCTATCTGAACTTAAGAAGGATGGACGCTATAAGAATTTAGATAATATTAACTTTGAAAGTGCATCAGTACTATCGGAACCAGATCATGAAGTTAATACAGACGATACTTCGTTTACATTTAAAGATAAAGCACGTAAGAAAGTTATTGCTAGAGAATATTGGGGATACTGGGATATCGATGATACTGGAGAAGTTAAACCTTTTGTAGCTACATGGGTAGGAGATACATTTATTAGATTAGAAGAGAATCCTTACCCAGATAAGAAGGTCCCTTTTGTATTAGTTCAATACTTACCTCGGCGTAAGAACATATACGGAGAGCCTGATGCAGCTCTTATTGAAGATAACCAGAAGATAGTAGGCGCTGTAACTAGAGGTATCATAGATATCATTGGTCGGAGTGCTAGCGGTCAGCAAGGTATCCGTAAAGATGCTCTTGACGTAACTAATGCCCGTAAGTTTGAACGGGGGGAAGACTATAAATTTAACGCTAATGTAGATCCTAGGCAGGCGTTCCACATGGAAGTATATCCTGAGATCCCTAGGTCTGCATTAGAAGTACTAAACATGCAGAATAATGATGCTGAGGCATTAACTGGTGTTAAAGCGTTTACTCAAGGTATTTCAGGACAAGCTCTAGGCACTACTGCTACAGGTATTAGGTCAGCACTAGATGCTACATCTAAGCGAGAATTAGGGATTCTAAGAAGACTTTCCAATGGGTTAAATCAAATTGGGCGTAAAGTTATATCTATGAACTCCGAATTCTTAGAAGATGAAGAAATTGTTCGTATTACTAATGAAGAATTCGTAGCTATTAACCGGAATGATCTAGGTGGTAAATATGATATTAAACTTAATATCTCGACAGCTGAAGCGGATGAACAGAAAGCTAGTGAGTTGGCATTTATGTTACAAACTATGGGTAATACGATGCCTCCGGAAATGAGTCATATGATCCTAGCTGACATTGCTAAATTACGTAAGATGCCTGATTTAGCTAAACGCATAGAAGAGTACCAACCTCAACCTGATCCTATGGCTGAGGAAATGCATCAACTTGAAATGCAGATGCTTCAAGCTAAAATACGTAATGAGACTGCTAAAGGTGCCGAGAACGAAGTGGATATCGGGCTCAAAACTGCTAAGACGCAGACAGAACAAGCTAAAGCACGGGGTCTTAATAGTGGATCTGATCTTACTGATCTTGATTTTGTTGATAAAGAATCGGGGGTTAGAGACATGCGAGATATAGATGTAACTAATAGAAAGCATGCTCAGGCTATGGAAAGTAAAGACCGCGATAGACAAGCCAATTTAGAAGGAAAAGAGCATGATAGATTATCTAACCTTGACAAGGCAGCCTTTGATACGTTAAATAAGCAGTAAGGAGTACGTTTATATTAACTAATCATAAGGAAATGAAATGACTACAGAACTAGAACAAGTTGAAATTCAGATCGATGCTGCTCAAAGAATACGTGCATTACGAGATAACTGCGTTAAACTAATGGATAGCAAGTACTTTAAAGATGTTATTGAAGAAGGTTACTTTAAAGAAGAAGCAGCTAGGTTAGTTATGACTAAGAGTTCTAATTTAAA
>Ga0307984_1000682_pt1 | contig 14542 bp, 14 predicted proteins | sample EllFjometageno78_FD_203169 | JGI IMG/M metagenome (GOLD analysis project Ga0307984, IMG submission 203169) | Marine microbial communities from Ellis Fjord, Antarctic Ocean - #78 | ecosystem: Environmental > Aquatic > Marine > Unclassified | place: Southern Ocean | collected 2014-10-09
CCATTGGGCAAGTCTTTCTTTGCATTCAACATGCAGTTTGACTTTGATCCTAGCATTCGTGGTGACTTGGAAGTTAATGCTTCTGGTACAGAGAGCCTCATGGCTAACGAAGTACGATCACAGCGTTTGATGCAGTTCTTGCAGGTAGCACAGAATCCTGTTTTGGCTCCTTTTGCTAAGATGGACTACATCATTCGTGAGATTGCTAAGTCTATGGATCTTGACCCAGCTAAGGTTACTAACTCCATTACTGATGCAGCTATTCAGGCTGAGATCCTAAAAGGGTTCCAAGCTGTACAGCAGCCCCCTGAAGGTGGCCCAGCGCCCCAAGGCCAAGGCCCACAAGGTGTACAAGACTCCTCTGGTGGAGGTGGCTCACAGATTGGTGTAGGTACTGCTCCAGCACCAGGAGAAGATGGGTTTAGTGGTAATGTCGCTTAAAAAGCTAGTCAATGATAAAGCTATTTGGGATGCGCTTGTTGAGGAGTTAGATGAGCGTATCTCCACCACACACAAAACACTAGAGAGTTTGACTGATACTTCTGAGATGTATAGATGTCAGGGTTACATCCACTCTTTACGTAAATTGAAATACTTGAGGGATATAGTCAATGGCTGATACTAATATGAATGATCAAATGGAAGCAGTGTTTAAATCCTCTAGGGGTGAAGTAGACCCTGTGTCAGGTAATGAAGTGCCTCTGGGTGCTAGACCTGAAGAGGTTCGGGATGATATCCCAGCTAACCTTAGCGAAGGTGAATATATTGTACCTGCTGACGTTCTACGTTACTATGGTGTTAAGTTCTTTGAAGAGCTACGAAATGAAGCTAAGCAGGGCTGGCAAGAGCTAGACCAAGGTGGTCGTGTAGGTGGTGAACCTTCAGGCATGGAAATGGGTGGTGATGAACTGCCTTTTGACATTAGTGAGTTGCAGGTTATTGAAGGTAATGACTCTGAAGAGCAGCCACAGATGAATAAAGGTGGATACATTAGTGATTATGCTGATGGTGGTGTAGTAGACAGAGAGGCACTACAGGAAGAGTTTCCTGAAGCATTCACAACTGATGGCGCAGGTTCTGGTCAAGAGTATCGCGCTTACACCAATGCCGAAGGTATGACACTCTCTGTACGTTTTGTAGATGGTAAGCCTATGTCATCTATTCCTGCAGGCTATACTGCATCTGGTGAAACGGCTGCTGAAACTGCCGCACCTAGCAGAAGCCGTAAAAGACGTAAACCCGCTGCACAAGAACCTGTAGAACAAAAAGATTGGAATACTGCAGAGTTGTCAGACTTTGGTACATACCTTGACCAAAAAGATAGCCTGCTAGGTAAAGGTGTTACTGCACTAGCATCTTCTATGAACCCTCTTATAGGCTTAGCTATTGGTTATGCTGGTGATGCAGAAGATAGAAGAGTTATGGAGTCTCTGGATACTCGTATTTCTGCTATTACAGACCCTAAAGATCCAGAGTATAAAAAGCTTGTTGATATGAGGTCTAAACTAGATACTGCCATTAATAAAGACTCTATGAAAGATAAAGCTGTAAGAGCTAGTGGTGTATTCGGTGGTGGTAAGAGTATGAAAGATGGTCTCACAGATACTAGTGGAGATGGTAACGTAAGCTTTGCAGATACTTGGTTAGGCGATACACTAGGCTTTGATGGTGAAGCAGGTAATCAAGGTGCTAGCCTAAGTGATTCTATGGGCGGTGACAGAAGAAAGTTTACTCAGGCTAATACTCTTTCAACCCCAGCAGATTCTATTAATGAGCCGCCTACTGCAAAAAGCGTAACTATTCCAAAGGTTACAACTACTCCATTAACAACTACAGCGGAGCAAGACAGAGCAAAAAAGGCTGCAGATAAACTTAATAAACCACTAGCTACTGGTGGACGATAAGCTACCAAACAAAAACAATAATAAGGCTACCCAGCAATATCGCTGGCCCCACATAAAGGACTACAGCATGTCAGAAGCACAGGCACAAACTAATTCAATGTCACACAATCGCAACCAAGCTCGTGTAGAACGAGATGAGGCTGAACTACAAGCCCTTCTAAAAGAGCAAGGCTCTGTAACTGAGGAAGACACGGATGATAGTGTACAGCAAGAAGCCCCAGAAACAACTGAGGAAGAAAGCGTTACTACCGAAGAAGTCAAAGCCCCAGAAGATCCTAAAGAAGAAGAAGAGCCTAAAGAAGAAGAGCTAGGTGCTGAAGAGAAAAGCTTTAAGAAGCGTTACTCTGACATTCGTAAGTACATGCAAGAGAAAGACACTGAGTATAAGCGTGAGATTGAAGATCTTAAAAACCGCCTAGAAAACTCATCACAAAACTCCCTTGAAGAGGTTACTACTAAAGAAGAGATTGAAGCTTGGGCTAAGCAGAACCCTAAAGCTAACGCTCTCATCCGTTCTTTAGCTGAAGAGCAGACCAATGAAAAGATGAAGGGCTTAGAGGGTCGTGTCAAAGAAGTAGAGGCTATGCGTACTCAGGCTCGTAAAGAAAAAGCTGAAGCGCTGCTACTCTCTATGCACCCAGACTTCTCTAGTATTCGTAATGACGATGCATTCCATGAATGGGCTAAGGAACAGCCTAGCTGGGCGCAGACGGCACTTTATGATGAGCCTGATGATATTAAATCTGTATCTCGTGTACTAGACCTATACAAGGTTGATAAGGGTATCAAGACTAAGAAGCCTAACCCAGACAAAGAGGCAGCTTCTTCTGTTAAGTCCCGTCGTAGTACCTTGGATACAAATGACTCCTCTAGCTACCTAACTGAATCAGCGGTACATAAGATGAGTATTAAAGAATACGAGGAGCGCCAAGAAGAGATTATGGACGCCCAACGTAAAGGAAAGTTTATTTATGATATGTCTAAAAGATAGTTGACAAAACTCTATTCATAAGTAAAACTAAGGGCATACACATCTATAAAGTTTGTGTATGCTTTAACACTAAGCACAAACTCCCACATAAAGAACCACCTCATATTATAGGCCCAGCGCTAAACGGACGGCCATCCTTATAGCAACGCTGACTACCCTAATAAGAAGAGCCTCTTTCAGTGGATATGTAGTGTCTCCCCTCTAAGCCACATATATCTTTGAAAGGATTTCACAATGGCTATTACATCCGCATCAGGCGGCTTTAATGGTAACTGGTCTCCAGTTATTTATTCTAAGCAAGCACAGATCGCACTTCGTCGTTCTGCTGTAACTAACGCAATCACAAACAACTCTTACTTTGGTGAGATTGCTAACCAAGGCGACACAGTACGCATCCAAAAAGAGCCAGACGTAACAGTCAACGCTCTTGAGCGTCACACTGCTATCACTGCTGAAAAGCTTGATGACAGCGACTTCTCCTTGACCATCGACAAAGCTAACTACTTCGCATTCAAAATGGATGACATCGAAGAGCAGTTCGCAAACATTGACCACGCTTCTTTGGCTGCTGATCGTGCAGCATATAAGATGGCCGACGCAATGGACGCTGATTGCTTGTCATACATGACAGGTCACACTGCTGCAGGCGCTTACATTACTACTTCTAATGGTGATGCACAGCACCCAACTTCAGGTAACTTGACTGGTGAATTTCTTACTGCAAACCATTTGGATGCAACTGACTTCGGTAACTTGACCATTTCTGGTTCTGCTGCTGCAGGTTCCTCGCTTCCATTGGCTCCACGTTTGCCAGGTGCAACTGCCCTGTCAGCAGTAACTGTATCTCCATTGACTGTACTTGCTCGTATGGCTCGTAAGATGGACACACAGAATATTGACGCTCGTGGACGGTTCGTGGTCGTAGACCCGGTATTCGTAGAGATGCTGAAAGACGAAGACTCCCGTATGCTTAACGGCGACTTCGGTGGTGCTGGTCTCCAGAATGGTCTAGTGTTGAACAACATCCACGGCTTCCGTGTTTATGTGTCTAACGCTCTTCCAGCAAAAGGTACAGGCGCTGGTACTAGCGGTACAACTGCTCAAGTCGCTAACTTTGGTGTTGTGTTGGCTGGTCAGGACGATGCGGTTGCATCTGCTGAGCAAATCAATAAAGTTGAGAACTACCGTGACCCAGACAGCTTTGCTGACATTGTTCGTGGTATGCATCTGTACGGTCGCAAGATTCTGCGTCCAGAAGCATTGATCACTGCGCGTTACAACGCAGCTTAATCTAACTAACTTAGGGGCTGGCATAACGCTGGCCCCTTTGTGCCTTTTAACATAGAGGACATCACAAGATGGCTATTACAACTGCAATGTGCAACAGCTTCAAGCAAGAGCTTCTTGGTGGTGTTCACGACCTAGATACAGATACTCTTAAAGTGGCTCTTATTAAACCGTCAAATTCGGGAACGTATGGCGCGGCTATTACTAACTACTCAGATCTTACAGGTAACACTGATGAAGCAGTAGGTACAAACTACACTGCAGGAGGCCAGGTTCTTGATAGTGCAACTATTAGCCTTTCAGGCTCTACTGCATTTGTAGACTTTGGCGACGAGGTTTTTGCTAACCTTACTATTTCTGCTGATGGTGCAATTATCTATAATACTTCACAGGCTAATAAAGCTGTTGCGGTGTTTGATTTTGGTGGTACTATTACATCAACATCTGGGGATTTTACACTTGTATTCCCTGCTGCAGATGCATCAAACGCTGTAATCCGCATCTCTTAATAACAATAATAGTAGGTACTGCACAATGGCATTCATCATTAAAGATCGTGTAAAAGAAGGTACTGTCTCTGTAGGTACAGGGGTAATAACTCTTAGTGGTGCTGCTGCTACTTTCACCACTTTTAACTCTTTTATGACTAATGGTGACACTACTTATTATGCTATTGTGCATACCTCATCTGGTGTAGATGAGTGGGAGGTAGGTCTAGGTACTTGGAACACAGGTAATACACTTACACGTACAACCGTTCTTAGTGGTTCTAATGGTACGTCTGCAGTAACCTTCACTACTGGTACTAAAGATGTCTTTATGACATACCCTGCAGCCCACGCTGCTTTGGCTGGTGATGATGTAGCTTTTGCTAATATTACTGTGACAGGTACTGTTGATGGTCGTGATGTTGCAACTGACGGTACAAAGCTTGATACGGTAGAACAGAATGCTGATGTAACGGATACAGTCAATGTAGCCGCTGTAGGTGCTTTGATGCGCTCTGGTGGCACTATGACAGGTGGCTTGTTGCTTAACGCCAATCCTTCTGCAGCACTAGGGGCAGCAACTAAAGAATATGTTGATACTATTGCTTCTGCAGGTATCCACTACCACGACCCTGTACGTACTGAACACCCTAGCAACTTAATCGCTACATATAGCAACGGTTCATCTGGTGTTGGTGCTACACTAACTAATTCAGGCTCTAACGCTGCTCTAGTCCTAGATGGCGTAAGTATGGCGTTGAATGATCGTGTACTTGTTGCCAACCAAACTAATAATACACAGAATGGTGTGTATGCAGTTACTACTGTAGGTAACGGCTCTACTGCGTGGGTACTTACACGTTCAACAGATACAGATAGTTCAGCACCCTCAGACCCTAATGCGTTTGGTAAGGGAGATGCTTTCTTTATTAAAGAAGGTGCAGTAAACGCAGGACACTTGGATGTCCTTACAACTGCAGGCACTATCGTATTTGGGACCACTAATATTGTCTTTGCTGAAGTAGCGGAAACTACTGTATACACTACTGGAACAGGTATTACTCTAACAGGTAGCACTTTTTCTATTGGTCAATCTGTAGATACAACAGACAATGTAACATTTAACCAAGTTACTGCTGCTATTATTGGTAACGTAACGGGTAACGTAACAGGTAACGTAACAGGTAATGCTGATACGGCTACAACACTAGCTACCGCACGTAATATTCAACTAACAGGTGATGTTACTGGTACTGCATCTTTTGATGGATCTAATAATGCTGTAATCAATGCTTCAGTACAAGATGATAGTCACATGCACGTTATAACCAACGTAGATGGCCTTCAGACTGCTCTAGACAGCAAAGCCCCTACATCACGTATTATTACAGCGGGTAATGGTTTAACTGGTGGTGGTAACTTAACAGCAAACCGCACCTTTACTGTTGGTGGTGGTACAGGTGTTACTGTTAACGCTAATAACATTGCTATTGGTCAAGACGTTGCAACTACAGCTAGCCCTACTTTCGCAGGTCTAATTACAAATGGCAACATCTCTGTCACAGGCACAGTAGACGGACGTGACGTTGCTACGGACGGTACAAAGCTGGACGGCATCGAAACAGGGGCAAACGTAACGGACACCGCTAATGTTACCGCTGCTGGTGCGTTGATGGACAGCGAACTGGCTTCTGTCACTGCGGTTAAAGCCACCACAGGCACGTTTCTAACGGCTGACCAATCCAAGCTAGATGGCATCGAAGCTGGAGCCAAAGCAGACCAGACATTTGACCAGCTACTAAACAAGACCTCTGGCACAGGAGAATATTCCACAAATTTACACCTTACGTCTGGACGTGGCAGTGGCGGCGTTGCCATGACGATTAACGACGGCTACGGCAACGCTAACCTTACATTTAACCACAAGCAAGGCGTACCAGAACAGGTAGGTAACATCGCCCGCATTGCATCCAACACAGACGATACCTCGAACCCCAATATGAGTTTTCAGCTAGGTACTGCTGTTACCGCTGGTGTGGCCCTCGCTGCTTCAGAGGAAATGAAGCTGCTATCTACAGGGCTGAACGTCACCAACAACATCACCCTTGGTGGCACAGTAGATGGACGTGATATAGCTACTGACGGTACAAAGCTGGATGGCATTGAAGCCGGAGCCAAAGCAGACCAGATAGGGCTAGTCAAAGGTGCTGACATTGGCGCAGGCGCTAACTTAAACACTTACACGACAAACGGCTACTTTCATCAAAATGGCACTACCAATGCAGAGTCAGGAACCAACTATCCATCGGCCATTGCAGGTATGCTGTCGGTGCAGGCTGATGGCAGCATGGTCTACCAAAAGTATCAAACTTATAATGGTGGTGGTGCATACCAGCGGACTAAATATGTCAATACTTGGTACGCTTGGGACAAAATTCTTGATACGGGTAACGCTGTTGCTTTCACCTCTGCTGACAATACTAAACTTGATGGCATCGAAGCTGGTGCCACAGCAGATCAGACGATTACGCTGTCCGGTGATGCCACAGGTTCTGGGACAGGTTCTATTGTTGTTACCGTAGCAGATGACAGCCACAACCATGTTTGGGGTAACATTGACGGTGCTTCTGCAAATGGTTGGGGCGGTCTTCGTAATTCTACACAACATGGTTATATTGACCTTGGCCCCGCTAACACTACTTGGGCGCATATTTATACAGACAGGCCAAATTTCTACTTTAACAAGGGTGTTAATTTCCAAGGTAACCTGGTACTCACTGGCACAGTTGACGGACGTAACGTAGCAGCAGATGGTACAAAGCTAGACGGCATTGAAACTGGTGCTACAGCAGACCAAACTGCTGCTCAACTCTTAGCAAAGATAAAGACGGTAGACGTAAACGGGTCCGGTGGCATTAACGCAGGACGGCTTGACGGACACGCACTCACTTCTGCATCAACGGCCAACACAGTGGTCGAGCGTAATGGGTCTGGCGATATCCAAGCACGTCTGTTCCGCAGCGAGTACGACAGCACTAACGCAAACTGCAATTACTTTATGACACAGGTGAACACTGGTACGGACAACTACATGAGACCGTCAACATTGGCACAAGTTAGGACTAAAGTATTATCAGGTCATATTAGTGGCCTTGCCTACGGGCCTTGGCTTACCACGACGGGGGGATCTAACGCCCAGAACAGTTATGTTGCTTCTGTAGCTGACGACAATGATTGGTTGTTTATCAAAGTCAATGTAGGTACGTACACTACAGGTGCAGGGACATCTGATAACCCTACTGTAACAAGGTATAGATACCGCAAAGCATATAGGACTTTTACATAATGAGAGTTTTTGTAAATCAAAAAGATTATACTGTCGCTTTTTTAGACATTTTAGGAACAGGCCCAGCGCCAGTATACCATGACACGGATAGTGTATTTGAGGTTGAGGTGTCTGAAAGTTGTTTAGAAAACATCGACAAGGAGCATTTTAGTGATCTATATTATGACCCAGACCAAAATATCGTGTATAGAGACCCCAACCTAATAACCTTTAATACGAGCGTAGGTAAAGACTGGCTCATTGCAAAATTGCAAAACTACTCTTTAATCCCACCAGAAGCACGGAGTGTTGATTTTGATAATCTAAAAGATATAGCTGTTCAGTATTTAGGCTCCGATAAAATAGATGAAATCTTAGCAGATGATGCTCTATCTGATGATGATGTAGCAAATATTCTATCTTATATTATGGGTGACGAGGATACTGATGAAACGCCTTGATATTAGTAAAAGTGTAACAAGCCCTTTAGAGTCTCTGCTTGCTGGCACACGATCACAGTGGCTTAGAGTCGCACCGCCTAGACCAGTATCCTACGAGTTATTTTCTTCTTGGGGTATTCCTAAACAAAATATAGTAAGTATCCCAACAGGAACCCAGATTGCGGAATCTACAGATCCTTATATAGTACAAGCCAAGAATGCTCTTGGGTCTGATGATGTTACCAATGCTATGGTATACGGCCCTATGAGTTGTATGTATTGGCACACTAACTCAGACCTCATTGGAATTAGGACTTACTATACATTATCCTTAGATAAATCTGTATTTAGATATAAAGATGTAGATACAGGAGAAATTAAAGAAGACTGGGATGATTATGGATGGACAGCTAGAGAGTTTGAAATCACTGAAACCAACCCCTTGTGGCACAGTGTTTGGACAGCGGGGCGGCGGTTTTCCTTTGGCTTCACACGCCAACCAACCTCACTATGAACCAAAAGATTACTACAAGGTTTGGTACTTACATCGGAAAAATGTCCCAGAAAAGCTTGTAAACCTAAAGTATATTAAGCAGTTTGGTGATGCAATACAAGGACACATTGACCCTCAACGGCTAGACTGGGAAGAGAAGCTGAGAGAGTTTAGATATACAGGTGGTTATGCGAACTTCCATCTAATGCGGTTCTCAAAGGGTATTTACATTGATTACTTCCCAAAATGGGGTCAATACAAGGATGCCCCAGCATCAGAGTTAGTTGAAGAAAAGTTCAAACAGATGTCTAACGACAGGTATGGTCAGCATGAAGGTGTTTTTGAAAAGCAGAGGCCTTATGTTCTTTTCCCTCTTCAGATGACCGCTGAGAAAGACCTTAAACTAACCCTTCGTTATATAAAATGGGCAACTGAAAGTAAGACATATACGATCTTTAAGACGCATCCCTGTCCTGGCGGTGGTACACATTATGATGTTTTATGGTCTATAGCGAAGAGATTTAATCTGTTAAGCGAATATACTGAGTTGGTAGATGGTTGTAGGTCTCATGAGATGGTTGTAGAAGCAGATAAAATAGTTAGTATTGATAGTGGGATGAACTTTAAGGCACTTATGCTAGATAAGCCTGTCTGCGCTCTTAGGCCTTCACAAATGATGAATGACATTATACCTTTTGTAAAAGTAGACAATTCAATATTAGATGTTAAGGCAGTACCAAGAGAAGATAAGTTACGTTGGCTAAACTGGTTCTACAACAGAGTAGGTATTGATTTTCATGATGAAGACTATTCCGACAAACTACTACACAAACTAAGCCGTTATGACGATCAGGGGCTGAACGATTATGAGGTTCACGCATGGTGATTATAGATAAACCTTGGCCTCATATGGTCATTGAGAATTACTACGACAGTGATGTTTTTAAGACGCTCCGCAAGGAAGCTAAAAAGTTTATAAGCAATAATGTAGACAAAGACACAAGAAAACAAGCCTTTCCAGAGCCTGACAACAAAGCATTACAAGACTGTATAAACAGTAGGCCGCTGACAGAAGACATGCTTTTACAATTCCCTCAATGTAGGGAGTATGATAGTTTGCGGTTGTTTTGGGAGGTAAACTTTCTCATAGGACCGCTAAGATATCCTATACATGATGAGTCTAGCCGCAAGGTATTATCCTGTGTGGTCTACGTTGACCCAGATGCAAACTCTGGTACAAATCTGTACGACGAGGATAAGCGTAACCCTAAAGAGATTGCATGGAAGCCTAATACAGCGCTTATATTCCCAGCAATAGACGGTGTTACATGGCACGATTATAGCTGCCCAAAAGGTTCCTATAGGGTTACAATTAATCAATTTCTAGAGAGACCAAGATCTGATGAATAAACTGCTCAAGTATATAGAGTTAAACTTATCAGAGTTATGTAATTACACCTGTGCGTTCTGCCCTCGCAGCCACGGTTATGAAAACGAAAACGTCCATATGTCTTTAGAGACGGCTGATATTATAGTCCAGCAAATTAAAGACCTTGGACAGCCTGTAGCAATACAGCTTGCTGGCAGAGGAGAGCCTACACTGTGTAAAAACTTTGGGCCTATCCTGCAGAAACTCTTAACACTACGTGAGACACATCCAGTCACCCTTGAGATGAATACCAACGGTAAGTGGGTAGACAAATACCTGGACCTAATAGTTCAAATGGATGATGTAGTCTATAACATATACTCAGAGAACACTGAGTTGCCTGAAGATGTCCAGCGCCGCTACCCTTCTTTGCGTGTTAAGGATAAGAGAGATGCTAGTAGCCGAAACTGGAAGACTAGGGCTGGATATATCAAAGATCAGATAAACTCTGAGCCTGATTACTTTCACCCTAAGTATGGTGGGATTTGTCATAAGCCTTTTGAAGTTGTATATATAAACTGGAATGGTGACTATAATCTATGCTGTGATGTCTGGAAAGACATAGAAGCATTATCAAATGTACGTGTAGAGACCATTGGATATTACACTACAAAGAATGTTAGGCTGTCAGAATATCGTGCTAGACTAGCGGCAGGAAAACGAGACATATCACCATGCAAAGACTGTAACATTCAGTGTAGCGTAGACTTTCTATCACGATTAGAGGGGCTGAAAAGTGTATGAGATAAACGGTACTTGGGTCAATAACCCTAGTGCCAGTGTTGTAGACATACTTGAGAGTGGTCGTGAATATCACGCTGGGATGATACATTATGCATCTACTTTGTGTAAGCAACATCGAATAGCACTAGATGTTGGTGGTTGTTATGGACTTACTGCAAACCAAATGGCTGATACTTTTACTGAAGTACATTCCTTTGAGCCAAACCCAGATACATACGAGTGTCTAGTTCGCAACGCAAAGCAAAACGTGATATGTCATAATCTTGGTGTTAGTTCTACTGAAGGTGAAAAGAAGCTTTACTATACCAACAATGATGGTACTGCCAGATATGAAAGACCTAGCAATGAATTAATAATGTATCGCCGTGCTACATATAAGCAGATAGACACCTATACGGTTATTCTGGATAGGTTTGTAAGTGGCAATGTAGACCTTATTAAGTTTGACATAGAAAAGCATGAAGAATATGCTTTAAGGGGGTGCCTCAAGATTGTAGCCCGCGACAAGCCTGTAATTATAATGGAGCGTAAGCCCAAAACTCCTGAATACACACATTTGGCACTAACACTTATGGGTTACGAAGTTGATAAGATATACCGTGGTAAGGACTACATTTATGTACATAGGAACAGTGTAGCATGAAGACCGTTATAATAATACCAGCAAGGTTCGCCAGCACACGTTATCCTGGTAAGCCCTTAGTTAAAATTAGATTACCTGATGGGCAAAAGAAGACGCTAATTGAACTTAGCTGGCTTGCAGCAAAACGGGTAGCTAATGTGCAGGCAGTTTATGTAGCAACTGATGATATCCGTATCAGAGATGCTGCAATAGCATTTGGCGCTGACGTTATTATGACAGATGAGAATTGCTTCAACGGTACAGAGCGTTGCGCAGATGCTGTAGCTAAGGCAGAGATTGATGCAGACTTGATCGTTAACCTGCAGGGTGATGCGCCTTTGACGCCACACTGGTTTGTCGAGGACTTAATTTCAGCAATGAAGGCAGATCCACATGCTGACATGGCTACCCCTGTACTTCGCCTTGATAGACTTACCCATGCCCGCTTTGTTGAAGATCGCCGTCAGGGACGTGTTGGTGGTACTACCGCAGTTTTTGACAAGAATATGTTTGCACTATACTTCTCAAAAGAAGTAATGCCATTTATGGATACTAGTACTCTTCCATCAGGGGATCTACTACCAGCCTACCACCACGTTGGTGTATATGCTTATCGCCCAATGGCCTTAGCTAAATATATGACATGGACAGAGGGTACACTGGAACGAATGGAGGGTCTTGAACAACTCCGCGTCTTAGAAAACGGCGGTACTATAAAGTGTGTTGAGGTTGAGGGAAGAGGCCGTGTCTTTTGGGAGTTGAACAATCCACAGGATGTGTTATACATTGAAAAAGCTATGGAGAGTATATAATGAACCAACAAATAGTGAAGGCTGGTAATGTAGAATTTGGTGGAAACCTACCAGTTTCATTTATTTTAGGCCCGTGTCAGCTAGAGAGCTATGACCACGCTATGATGATGGCAGGTCGTATATCTGATGCATGTTTAGTAACAGGATCAAAGTTTGTTTTTAAGGGCAGTTATGATAAGGCAAACAGAACATCAGGCACGTCTAGTCGTGGTATTGGAATGTACGAAGGTCTAAGAATACTAGAAGATGTCCGCTCTGCGTTTGGATGCCCAGTAACTACTGACGTACACGAAGTTTTCAGTGTAGCAGCAGTGGCTGATGTTGTTGATCTTATTCAGATCCCAGCATTCCTATCTCGCCAGACTGACCTTTTGCTAGCTGCAGGCCGCACTGGCCTAGCTGTTAACGTAAAGAAGGGTCAATTCCTATCACCTTGTGAAATGACTAATGTAGCTGACAAGATTGTAAGTACGGGAAATAACAATATTATGCTCTGTGAGCGTGGTACATCCTTTGGGTATAATACTCTAGTAAATGACTTTAGGGGCCTTGTAACTATGGCAGAGACAGGTTTCCCTGTAATCTTTGATGCTACACACTCAGTACAGAAGCCTGCAGGTCTTGGCACATCTTCTGGAGGAGATCGTAGGTTTGTAGCATCTTTGGCTAAAGCAGCCTGTGCTGTAGGGGTAGCGGGCGTATTTATTGAGACACACCAAGATCCAGATAATGCACCTTGTGATGGCCCTAACATGATTAACATTAATGACCTATCTGGACTAATTCGTAGCCTACGCTCCTTTGACGCCTTAGCTAAGAATGAAACTAGTACATGTACATAGATCGTGCTGTTATAGAGATTAACGGGGGTTGTAACTACACCTGTAAGATGTGTCCACAAACGACAGCAGACGGTAAGACGGGGGCAAGAGGTAAGGACTGGCTCAAGAAGATGCCCCTAGATATGTTTGAAGATGCAATCAGACAAACTAGGCCACGAGTAGTAAACCTGGAAGGGTCTGGAGAGCCAACCTTAAACAGAGATCTACCTCGTTATATTGAGATTGTTAAGAAGTACGACGCTAAGGCATATATATTCTCTAATGGTCTGCGTATGCAAGGTAAGTTTATGCGGGACTGTGTAGATGCAGGTTTGGATTTCTACAGGTTCTCTATAATAGGGTATAACGCAGAGACTTACTCTAAGTGGATGAGTAGCCCTAACTTTGATCGTGTAGTTGATAATATGAAGCAGATGCGTTCTTATGCCACTAACTGCGCCGTTGCTAGCTACCACCTAATTTTAAATAATGATAACTTAGAGTATGAAAAAGAGCAGTACCTAAAACTAAGTGAAGGCGGTTTGGTTGAGATATGGAAGATGCACAATTGGTCTGGGGTCTACTCAGAGGCTGATACTCGCAATGGTAAGTTAAAGACCTGTGGTAGACCCTTCTCTCCTGATATCGTGATTAGAGCAGGCGGTGTAGATGGTGAGACTGGTGCGGTACATCCCTGCTGTCAAGTAATGGGTAATGATGACGCTGCTACCTTGGGGCATATGAGTAAAAACACCATTGAAGAGATTTGGAATGGTCCTGCCTATGAGTTACTTAGAGAGCAGCATTCAACGGGTGACTTCCCTGACTTCTGTAAGGGTTGTGACTTCCTAATAGATGATCCAGAGGTTCTAGTGTATTCTAACCATGCTAAGATAGACGCCATGCACGGCACAGACTTCAGTTTATCTGAATATAAACCACAATAAGGATGTCTTTAAATGTTAGGCTTTAGTACGTTCTCAGAAACAACTTTAGCGCAGGCTAACGCTACCAGTGCAGCCAATGGTTTTGCTGGTAGCGTCTCTTCTGTTGTATATATTAGTAGCCTTTTACATGATGCAAAAGCTGTACATTTACTGCCCAGTGCAGCTTCTTCTATTCAAGCTTTTGCTTTCGCTGATGTAGATGCCCAAGCCGTTCTAGCATTAAATAAAGTATTGGCTAA
>Ga0307984_1000683_pt1 | contig 14520 bp, 9 predicted proteins | sample EllFjometageno78_FD_203169 | JGI IMG/M metagenome (GOLD analysis project Ga0307984, IMG submission 203169) | Marine microbial communities from Ellis Fjord, Antarctic Ocean - #78 | ecosystem: Environmental > Aquatic > Marine > Unclassified | place: Southern Ocean | collected 2014-10-09
ACCATGAAAAATATTCTTCAAGGTCAAAACATCATCATCTGATTCAAATCTAGGATAGTCTTTATCTTTTATATTTCTAGAGGCTTTAACTTTAAACTTCAACTCACCGATTAAGTTCCTCTCGAATAATTCTGTGTGAAATATCGCGGGACTACAAAGAAAAGATGTGCCCGATAGTTTTATCTCATAATTAGACAGTGTAGCAAATTGAGTGCTGTCATTAAACACCGTGGCCTCCCAATGAACTGCTCCTCCAGTCCCTCGCCATTTGCCAAGAGTTGGGTAAAACCGGCCTGATGTATTATGTATCCTTGAACTATCGCCTTTAGCATAGCACACGAGAACTCCATTATTCAGGTCTACAAAGGGTATTGAGTCAACACCTATTTTAATATTCCCGCCCTTAAACTGCCATACTGAGGACCTGGAATCAGCTATGATTTGGTTACTTAATAAACCCTCCGACAACTCCAAGTATGGACTAAGCTTTTTTCTCCACTTTTTATTTTCCAAAAAAGCATTAATTGTAAGATGCCAGTCACTCCATACAACAAGATCCACAGCATCACTATCTATTAAAGCTAGTACCCCTTTCAAGTACCCTAGAACTCCTGTAGATGTTTTAATTTGGTGTGACTTTAAACCTATAACAGTAGAGATAATAGAGTCTTGTAGTGCGCTATCGGTACTGTCAGAAAAGACGGGGGCGAACTCTGCCTTAAACCAATTCGCATTTTCACCATCACCTATATTCAACTCTCTCTCAATAAGTTTTACGAATTGATTAACTGTTGGTAGTTTGTCTGGCTCGACTTGTGCCGATAGTCCTGCGTTAGACGCAATAAAAAGAATAAGAATAAGATTCCGCATTAAGACCCAAGTTAGCAAGAACCCACTCAGATTTTGCTAGAACTACTCAATAGGTTTCCCACAAAGAATACAAGCCCATCCATCCCTCTCCATCACACTAATGACATGTAAACCTATAGCCGTTATAGATTCAGTCATTTGTTTAACATCACCTGTGAAAAACCCAGAAAAGACCAGGTTTCCGCCAGCCTTAAGAACACTGTTGTAAATCGACATATCTGACAATAAAACGTTACGATTAATATTAGCAAGGATTATATCGTTCGCAGTAACATGAGTGGACTTGAGTAAATCAGAAGTTCCACAATCGATAACTATCGAATTGATGTTATTCAGTATCGCATTATCTAAAGTGTTTCTTGTGGCTCCTTCCTCTATGTCAATGGCTAACACATCAGCCGCTCCTAGTAAAGCTGACGAAATCGCTAACACACCGGTTCCACACCCCATATCTAAAACTCTACTGCCATTTACGTCAAGCATAAGTAGCGTCTTAACCATCATCCAAGTGGTCTCGTGATGTCCTGTCCCGAAGGACATGTCTGGCTTAATAATAACATCTAGCCCTACGTTTAACACTGCATGAAACGGAGCTCTTATTTGGGCCATGTCCTCTATCAAAACAGGCTCGTAATTAGCTTCCCACTGAGCATTCCAATTCTCTGTCCCAACTGTTGACTCACACCATTCCATGCTTTCTGCAACTTCGGCTAACTTCGCCTTTACCTCATCTAATTCAGACCGTTTAAAAGACCGTAATGGGGTATGTGCAATTAAACCTGTGTCGGTGGGCTCGAAAACCTCAAACGCTAGCTCAGAAAGCCAAGCAATAGCAATTTCTCTAGCGGGAAGTACAGGCTGAAAAACAATCTCCAACTTTAAATATTCTTCTCTAATAAACTCTCTACTCATAATATTATATCAGAGGGTTATGAATTTGCTGACGCCTTAATAATGGCGCAAAAGTCACTGACTTTAAGTGATGCACCACCTATCAGACCTCCATCGACATCTTTGTTAGAGAATAACTCATCAGCATTTGAAGGCTTACAGCTACCTCCATAAAGGATACTTATCTGAGAAGATGTGTCTTCGCCGAATTTATCTATCAACCACGTCCTTATAAATGCGTGCATCTCTCCAGCTTGTTCGGATGATGCCGTTCTACCTGTTCCTATCGCCCAAATAGGTTCGTACGCGATTACGAACTTACTTTCATCTACGCCAGTCACGTTAGACAATGCTGACGATAGTTGAGTGGCGATGAAGTCGTTTTGGTCTCCAGCATCTCTAACCTTCAGAGACTCACCACAACAAAGAATCACGCCTAGACCTGACTCCATACATCTAGCAATTTTATCAACTACTATTTCATCCGTTTCCCCAAAGGAAGCTCGTCTTTCCGAATGACCTATCAAAGCGAAATCCACTCCACAGCCCACTAACATCTCAGCAGTATATTCTCCAGTGTCAGCTAATGAAGATAAATATGGTGTAGGAGGAGCTATCATCACTCGTACATTAGAAGGTAAGTTATCAATCTCCACAGCCATCTCACTCATCCACTCACGAGACTCGTTGATAGATTTATTACTTTTCCAGTTACCTGCGACTATTTTCCTCATCATATTTGATTTCTGCAAAGATGCTCAACTCTGACTCAAAGACCACAATTCTAAGCGTCCTTCAATCAAATTGGGGGTATAATTCTCTGCGACCGTTTCAGGAGGGTCCAGTAGAGGCATTAACTAACGGGAAGAATGTCATTGCCATGTTGCCTACGGGCGGTGGAAAATCGATTTGTTTTCAGCTTCCTGCGTTAGTCAGAGGTGGGCTTTGCCTGGTTATCTCCCCTCTCATTGCTCTTATGGAGGACCAAACCCACCAATTAAAAATCTCTGGCGCTCGTGCAGCCGCTCTTACAGGGTCAATAGGTCGGGACGGAATTGATAGAGTACTAGAAAATGCATGCTTAGGTCAGCTAGACTTTTTATACCTAGCTCCTGAAAGATTAGTGGATCCTATGTTTATAGCTAGATGTTCTATGCTTGATGTAAGAACTATAGCTATAGACGAAGCTCACTGTATTTCGCAATGGGGACACGATTTCAGGAAGGAATATAGAAATATAGGGGGCCTTAGGAATTTATTCCCTAACGCAGCATGGGGAGCATATACAGCAACTGCAACCCGAGAGGTTCTTGAGGATATAGAGAATCAACTAGACCTAGTTGACGCTCAGATATTCCGTTCATCTACAAGGAGATCGAACTTACATTTCGATGTTTCTACTTGGGGCGACGCCACCAATGAATTACTTCAACAGGCATCTAAACTATCAAAGGAATTCCCTAGTGACGCTGGCTTAGTATATGTGAAATCGCGCAATGAAGCCGATATATTTGCTCAAAGAATGAAGGCCATGGGTTTGTCTGCAGAATCATTTCATGCTGGGCTCGATTCGAAAGTTAAACAGACCATACAGAGGGCGTGGATTAAGGGACGTGTTCAGATAATAGCTTGCACTTCAGCTTTCGGGATGGGTATAGATAAGCCTAATGTTAGGTGGGTGCTCCATTACGGTGCTCCCACAACATTGGAGAGTTATGTTCAAGAAGCTGGAAGAGGTGGGCGTGATGGGAAAGACTCGAAGTGTATTTTATTTCAAGGTGAAATTGAACTTAAAAAGGCTCAACGAAAAATCAATGAGCAATTCCCGTATATCTCTGTCATAAAAAGTGTTTACCAAAACGCAGCCGATCAAGGTAGAGTAGCCCTCGGCGACATGCCAGAAACGCCTACGGAGTTTAATGTCGACAAGTGTGCTAAGGCCTTGAAGGAAAGCTACTCTCATATAAAATCATCACTGCGAATCTTGAGTAATGCCGGCTTTATAGAAGTCGTAGAAAACAGGATCTTAAATTCAGGCACTATTATGTGGCTGGGTGGACGCAATACGATTTTAAATCAAGTAGAAAGTGAGGACGATAAAGTTTCTGCCTTCTTAATGAGAAGGTTTAGCACATCTACGGAGTGTGTAACAATCAACCCCTCTACCTTAAGTAAAGAACTAAACATACCTTTAGACTCTGTCAATACGGCACTTTCATCACTAGATGCGCAAGGCGTAATCGAATGGTCGCCCAGTCGCCCAGCAATGCAGATAGTTTGGTCAGAGGCCAGACGAGATGCTTTGAAAATCGCACTAAACCCCGAGATATATACTGATAGGATTGATGACATTCGCGATAAATGGGATTCAATACAATCGTATGTAGAAAATGAGAGCTGTAGGTCTTCATTGTTAGATAATTACTTCAATGATTCAACTGAAATCATACCATGCGGAACATGTGATAATTGCACATTTGATTTAGAACTATCAAAAACTATCATAACAGATATCCTCAAGGGGAAATCCAGTCACGGCATAGATGCATTCGACCTTATTCGTCTTTTCAAACCTGGCCACAGAGCCTATATAGCAACGTTATTAAGAGAATTGTATGATGCAGGTGAAATTCATACACAGGATACTACAGTCTTCAGTAGTTTTGCAGAATAATATAATATCACATTATGGAAGCTCCAGGAACTAATTATTCAACGATTACAATCAAACCAAAAAGGCAGGATAGTATTTTACGTCGTCACCCGTGGGTATTTAGCGGAGCTATAAAGAATATAGACGGAAAGCCCGGAGCTGGTGATTGGGTGTGCTTAAGAGCTAATAAAGGTGCACTTCTAGGTTGGGGGCACTACTCTCCAAGCACTTCTATTGCAGTGAGAATAATGACTTTCGGGGAAGAACAGCCAGACAAGGCATGGTGGTTTTCGAAGGTGGAAGAAGCAGTAAGAGTAAGGAAGGATTTAGGCTTACTATCAGAAGAGGCAAATAATAACGACACGTGTAGGCTTGTCTTTGCTGAAGGAGATGGATTACCGGGTTTAATTGCTGATTTCTATAATGGGGTTTTGGTTTTACAATGCCACACTCCCGGCATGCATAACATTCGCAAGTTGCTGTGTGAAGCTTTTTCTCAAGCTTTAGGCACTCAACTCATAGCCGTTTACGATAAGAGCTCTAAGTCTCTTGCAAAACACGGAGACACTATCAGTGAAGATGGAGTTATATGGGGAAAGGTCCCTGCAAATCATTTCTCTACAGAACACGGCAACAAATTTAAGATTGACTGGGAGATGGGCCAAAAAACCGGCTTCTTCATAGATCAACGCGAGAACAGAAAGCTACTCGGGGAGTTTTCTAAAGGAAAAAAGGTGTTAAACGTCTTTAGCTATACAGGAGGATTCTCCGTATACGCAATGAAGGCGGGAGCTAAAGAGGTTCATAGTCTCGATAGTTCAGCGAGAGCCCTTGAGGTATGTGAAGAAAATATCTCTTTAAACTCTTTATCAGAAAACGACCATAAATCGCTCAATGAAGATGCCGTACAGTTTTTAAAAGGTGATCTGAGTGATTATGATGTTATCATCCTTGATCCTCCAGCATTTGCAAAACGTGCTTCTGCAAAACACAACGCTGTTCAAGGATATAAGAGAATTAATCTAAGGGCTTTAGAATCCATGAAGCCTGGATCTATCCTTTTCACTTTCTCGTGCAGCCAAGCAGTAAACGACAAGCTATTTACAGATACTATTATCTCTGCGTCAATTCAAGCAAACAGAACGGTGCGTATACTTCACAGACTTCACCAGCCAGCTGACCACCCTGTGAGCGCTTTCCATCCGGAAGGCTCTTATCTTAAAGGGTTAGTATTAAGGGTTGATTAAGACTCGTGCTTACTAGGGCTGCAGAGTACTCTTACTCCAAGTCTGCCCCTCTTTAGTGTAAAGGACTCTGTCGTGTAGTCTTGAAGCCCTTCCTTGCCAGAACTCTACGCTTTCTAACCTCAAGATGTAACCACCCCAATGCGGAGGCTTCGGTATGACATCAATGCCTTCAAATCTATCAGTCACCATCTTCAACTCCTTCATTAGGTCCGCGCGATTAGGTATAGGCTTGCTTTGTTGACTTACCCACGCACCTATCTGAGAATCTCTAGGCCTTGATGCAAAGTACCGTGTAGCCGCATCCTCAGAAACATGCTCTACCTCCCCTACAACTCTGACTTGCCTTTCTAATTTGGACCAAAAAAATGTCGCCCCTCCTCTACTCAACAACCCGATCTCAATAGCTTTATCACTATTCTTATTCGTATAGAACACAATCCCTTTACTTGATATATCTCTAGCTAGAACGATTCTGCCTGAAGGATACCCCTGAGAATTAACCGTGGATAAGCAAAATGAATTAGAGTCCGTAACACCTCCCTTTCCTGCCTCCAATACCCAAGCTTTTAATTGCTCACCCGGACACTCAAGCATGTCAGCAACACACAACTCGCCCTTTACGTAATCTGTCCTTATCGACTCTAGCTTTTCGTTATCGGCGGTCATCTTAGAGATCCTTTGCTCTTAATTCTCTAGACCAAACCTCTACTCCCTCAGCATTCTTAATAACCATTTGCATAACCCTGTCTTTACGAGGACCAGAAAAGTTCAATTCCGCGTAGTTCCTCTCCGCTACTACAGTCCCCTCGACCCTAAGAGTATTAATCTCATCGGAGTTGTTATAACTAGAGCTCGTAAGTGGAGAGGTCGTTAAATCGTGTATTACTACGCCTTTATCCAGTTCTATCCTACTTAATTCAGTACAGTGTCTATCTCCACTTAAGAACACTACTCCGTGGATTCTCTCTTCTTCAATACGGTCGATGATGGTTTGGCGTTCTGGATATCTCGCCATGTTTTCATGCTTAGCATTGTCCGAAAGAAACTGTCCACCTATGGCAACAATCTTAAATGGAGCTTTACTCTTATTCAAAGCGGCAATAAGCCAGTCGATTTGGTCTTCGCCTAGAACCTGAAGATCTTGTGTGCGATTATAATGATGAACCCTATCAGTCCTGTTATCTAACAGGAAGAACTCCACGTCATTGTACCTAAAAGCAGTACCCACATTATCCGACCCCGATGGGGCACCATAACTAGGGTTAGCCCAGAATGACATAAAGGCATCTTTAGCCCAGTCACCGTGAATCCAACTTCTGTCTGCGTCGTTTGGCCCAAAATCATGATCATCCCAAATAGCATAGTTAGGACATGAGCTCAATAGATTCTGCATCTCAGGAATACCCCTTGTATGAGTGTATCTATATAAGTAACCAGAATAACTCTGAAAATCCACTTCTCTTAAATACACATTATCACCAAGCCATAACATCATATCAGCTTCCTCAGAAGCCATCACTTCAAAGATGTTATACTCTCCTCCATACGGTTTTCCGGGTCTGTCATAGATAGAGTCATTAATAAAAGTACAACTTCCAGCTATAACCTTAAATTCCGGAGGGTCCATCCTGTAATCCCACAGCACTTGAGTGTTGATTGTAATCTCATCGCTTAATGCTCGTCCGTTAGAAATCACCACTGCACGATATTCCGTGCCTGGATCTAAATCCGACAACTTAAAAACCGAAGTATAGGCATCACTCTTCGTCGTTAGTATAACTTCAGTAAACAGGATGCTTGATGTGTTAGTGTTGTCAGCACGCCAGTATTTCAAAGCTATCGGAGCTTCTTCATTCATCTGAATCCAGATGTTTGCTGAGCGCATGCTTACGTGACCTATCATGGGTCCACTAGCGATAAACTGACTGTTATCAACTACCGAAGTTGACTCAACCACATTAACCTCACCCAGGATTAAACACGAAGGGAGACTTGTAATTAAAACTAGTCCCATCAATAAAGCAATCATTCTGTTCATGGGGGTAAGATAATATCAGATTAACACTTTCGAGTTATGTCTTAGAAATATTGTGCAATAAAAAAGGGAACCCGAAGGTTCCCTTTTCAATATCGACTATAAAGTCAAATAAGTTAGCAGTAACTACTAGCGAGCAACTACAAAGTTCTGTGCTGTTGAGAAATCAACGTGCTTAGCAGAAAGTGTGTAAGTACCAGCAGCAAGACCGTGCTTGATTACAATACGGTTACCACCAATCACATCTTCCTGGCTGTACTCTGAAGTAAGAACGATCTTACCTGTTAAGTCAGTAGCTTCGATGATCATGTTTTCGTCTCCTAGAACTAGCTCAGCATCAAACTGCATGCTAAATGTAGATTCGATTACCGGGTTAGGGAAAACGTTCCACTTAGTGTCAGCAGCGATACCAGTTAATCCGTTAGTTACTTGACCTTCGCAAGAACCGTCGTTATAAGAAGCTGAAGAACTGTAGTTAGCAGCGTTAGCATCTGTACAACCGAAAACTTGAGCGTCATCAGTAGAGAATGTTAGATCGTGCTCTAACCATGTCTCCTGTGAACCTTCTGTCGTTAAACGACCCTGTAGGTTAAGAATACCCGTTGCAGTTCCATCAGTAGTAAGTTGCATTAATAGCACCTTGTTTCCAACTGCAGCAGCAGCCTGAACATCAGTAGGTACAACGAACCAAGCTCCGTCAGTAGCAACGAGCTCGTTTCCAGCTAAGAAATCAGTGAAATCTATTCCGATATCAAATAGGTTATTGTTCGCGCTGCTCTCAGCTCCTACAGTTACCCAGCTATCAAAAGCAAGACTAGGTGTTATCATTAAACCGGCTTCACTCAAAGTAGTAGTAGTAGAGCTACCGTATTGGTGCTGGAAGAAAGTTCCAGTAGTAGCTACGTTTAATACATGCTCGTTAGCAGCAAAAATTGCGTGTAAAGAGTGTTGTGCTGTTGGAAGTACTGCGTAAACACGGTAAGTGTTTCCAGGTACAAGACCTCCGTTGTCAACAGCTTCAACTACCAACTCTACGTTAGTAGCGCTAGCTCCAAAGCCCATTAATAGGGCCGCTGTCATTGCGAAAATGTTCTTCATGAGAAAGGGTTTATTGTTATCTCGGGTTATTTATTTACTTATTTAATAGAAAGTCATATTACTGACTTGCGGATAAAGATAGGACATTAATTTCGAAAATCACAACACTTTTACAAGGAGTTTCTATTTATTTCCTCGATAAGGTTGTTAATTTCTTCGACGAACTCGTGTCGACACCTTTTCATACATTTATATAACGCACACATATATTAATGGTTGCTCTGGATAAACCTGAAACTCCTATAGCTATCTTGCAGATGCTAAAGATCACTCGAACAACCCAATAAACATTCTATGAAGAAGCTTGGAAATCTAGTTAAGGACAGTTGGATAGAAGGAAATGGAAGTGGCACTTCACTTTATAATGCGATAACTGGAAAGGAAATATATTCAGCTAGCACAGATGGAATAGATGTGGGTGGAATGTATAATTATGCACGTGAAATAGGTGGGCACGCTCTAAGAAAAATGACCTTCCAAGAGAGAGCATTGATGCTGAAGAGTTTGGCATTACATCTACAAGAACATAAAGCTGAGTTCTATAAAGTGAGCTGGGCAACAGGTGCAACTAAAGTTGATAGCTGGATAGATATCGAAGGTGGTATCGGAAATCTCTTCACGAATGCTAGCCTTAGACGTAAGTTACCTAATACTTCTTTTGCTGTTGATGGTGATTTCATTCCCATCTCTAAAGAAGGCACATTCGGGGCACATCACCTTTTAGTACCTAAAGAAGGTGTGGCAATACATATTAATGCATACAACTTCCCCGTTTGGGGAATGCTGGAGAAGATAGCTGTAAACCTCCTTGCTGGAGTCCCTGCAATCGTGAAGCCCGCAACCGTAACTTCTTACTTAACTGAAAGTGTCGTTAGAGTAATTCATGCTAGTGGTATTCTACCTAAAGGTGCCCTTCAGCTTGTTTGTGGATCCGCAAGAGATATTCTAGACTATGTAGATGAGAGAGATATTGTGACATTCACTGGTTCGGCTACAACAGGACGAAAGCTTAAAATTCACTCAAAGATTATTGAGAACAGCGTTCCATTTAACCTAGAGGCCGATTCATTGAATTCTGCCATCTTAGGGCCGGACGCTGTGCCTGGTACACCTGAATTTGATTTATTCGTAAAAGAGGTGCGTAAGGAGATTACTGTGAAGTGTGGGCAGAAGTGTACCGCCGTTAGACGAATCATGGTGCCGAAGGATCATATTGACGCTTTCCAGGACGCATTAATCACGCAGTTGAAAAAGACTATAATAGGTGACCCGCAATCTGAGGATGTGAGAATGGGGGCTCTTGTAGGCCAAACCCAACGCAACGACGTCCGTGCTCAAGTCGCCCTTCTATTAGAAGAGTCTGAACTAGTTTACGGATCCCCGGACACGGTAGAAACGATTGGAGCTGATTCTGAAATAGGCGCATTTATGAGTCCTGTTTTATTGAGAGTAGATAATCCTGGCTCAGCAAATAAGGTTCACGACATTGAGGCGTTTGGACCAGTGAGTACTTTAATGCCGTATGACAATGTTGCGGATGCTGTGGATCTTGCCAAACGCGGTAAGGGGTCTTTATGCTGTAGCATTACCACTCACGACAAGACTGTCGCTACTGAGTTCGTTCGCAACGCTGCTAGCATGCACGGAAGGATACTAGTCCTAGACAGAGAATGTGCTAAGAAAAGTACCGGTCATGGCTCCCCTCTCCCACTTCTAGTTCACGGTGGGCCGGGCCGAGCAGGTGGTGGTGAGGAAATGGGTGGACTACGAGGAATCAGACATTACATGCAGAGAACGGCCATTCAAGGTCACCCGAGCATGCTAACGGCAATAACAGAACAGTACCAGCCAGGAGGTGCCCAGCCAGAATCTGAGCCGCACGTATTCAGGAAGCACTTCGAGGAACTAGTCGTTGGCGACACAGTCACCACAGCGAAACATACCGTAACTGATGCCGATATTTCTAATTTCGCTAATGTTAGTGGCGATAATTTCTACGCCCATGTAGATGCGACGAGTCTTGAGGGCACTTTATTTGAAAAGAAAGTTGCTCACGGATATTTCATTTTAAGTAAGGCAGCTGGATTATTCGTTGACCCTAAGAAAGGCCCTGTCCTATTAAACTATGGAATAGAAGAATGTCGTTTCACAAAACCAGTTTACCCAGGTGCAACAATTGGAGTTCGACTTACTGTCAAAGAAAAGATCTCTCAAGAGAAAAGAGATGAGGATGATGTTGCGAAAGGGATAGTGAAATATTTAGTTGATGTATATGATGAGACGGGTGAAACTGTCGCTATCGCTACGATATTAACCATGGTTAAGAAGCTGGATCAATCTTCATAGAATAGTATGAGCATTAAAACGGTTTGGTCTATAGTATTAGGAATATGTCTTTCACAAAGTTCACTTTGGAGCCAAACCGAACTCAGCCAAGTCAAACTTTACCACAACGACATTGACACTTTAATTTCATGGGTGGAGAACTTGCATCCTCTCCCCTTCGCTAGGATATCGGAGGACGAATGGAAAATTGTAATTTCGGATGCTAGAGAATTAATCTCTGAGAACCCTAGTGAATTCAACATGACACTAGCCACAGCAGACATCCTAAACTCTCTACACGATAGTCATACTGGGCTATCCCTAGGAGTATGGATAAGTGAACGCGGAAAGATTTGTGGCAGAAACCTACTTCTTTTCACTACAACTAGAGATGGTGTTTTCATTATGGCTGATATGTTAAATCTTATCGAGTCGGGTAGTAAAGTAATTGAAATTAACGGTAAACCCATCAAGGAAGTTGTCGAGTTAGCTAATAGACTATCCCCGCAGGAAGGGAATAGCGAATTAAGCCGAATGCGAATAAGTGAATATTTACTTGTCGAATCCGCATTGATAAATGAAACGACTTTTAAAGGATATGTGGAAATAGTTATTGAAGATGTTACAGGGTCCTTAATTACTGTAGACTATCCGCTTTTAACAAAGAGGGAGTCGAAAAAGATATACAGAGGTATAGAGTCCGCAGATGTAGTGGAGTGGGTTTGGAATGACGAGACGTTAGATGGGCTCGTAAGGCTAAATATAAACTCCTTCATAGACGGCAGTGCTTTTAAGTATTTCAGGCGAATAGACAAAGGTTTCACTCAACTAATAGAGCTAGAAGCATTGGGCGAACTTGAGGGCTTAGTCATTGACTTAAGGGGTAACTGGGGCGGAGTTACAAGTCGGATGGAATATGTATTTAATTATCTTTCTGATGCTGAATTCGCTGTTTCATACGCACTAGTAGTAAGGCAATGTGAAGAGTCAAAAGCAGACATTAATAAAAAGTATAGAGGGATTAGAAAATGGGGTATTAATAAATGGGAGAATGAGGTGGAGTATTTCTCGTACATAAAAAGGATGTCGCAATTAAAAATAGGCATTACAGACACAACTTTTAATACAGAAGTAAAACTGGGTGAGTCAGGTCATTATATGGGCCCCACATCATTATTAATAGATGGCACGAGCATATCGGCCTCTGTCGCCTTTGCCTCGGCATTTATCAGATTAGATCGAGGAGAGGTTTTCGGAGAAGAATGTATGGGACCCATGGGAGGAACTTTTGCAAACCCTATTTCTAGATTCCTACCTAATTCAGAAATTCACGTAACAATTTCTACTGGGCAGTATTATCTAAATAAGGACTTAGCATTAGGCTCGAGCCCTATAAAACCTCACAGGTGGTCACAAGTTAGCGAAGATGATCTCCTGTACGGAACCGACCCTTCCCTCAGAGTTATAGAAGACTGGCTTAACGACCCTCAGGTAAGTACTAGACATGAATTCAGTGAGCCTGAATCTATATCCCTCTTCCGGGAACTCGAAAAGATTTATTCTGAAGACAGCGAATGGAGTGGAGTTGTTAGAAAAAAAGTATTCGATATTATAAACGAAGCTGACAATTCATTAAACGACCTTAGAAAGACAATTAAGGAGGTTGAATCATCTTCTCAAACTGAGGAAGAGATCCTGAAAGCGATGATTAAATTGAATAATCAGAAAAAAGACATCAGGGCAGACAGAAACGTATCAATAAAATTATATTTACATCGAAATTTATGGCCTCAATTTGATGTGATAACAGGTGTTAATCGCCCATCAATTTTACACTTTGGAATTCACAACAGATTAGACTGTAGGGTATGTTTACCTAAATAATGATGAAACATCTTAACATAGTATTTATTTCTGTAATGGCATTGACAATGTCGTTGGAACTGTTTTCGCAGGAGTCTAACAACATTCAGCTCTCTAACGTTGTCGACCCCATGATAGGAACAGGAGGACATGGACACACTTATCCTGGTGCCACCATGCCGTTCGGAATGGTTCAGTTGAGTCCTGACACGAGATTAGATGGATGGGATGGGTGCGGAGGTTATCATTACAGCGACTCGGTAATGTATGGCTTCAGTCATACCCACCTTCAAGGTACTGGCGTAAGTGATTATGGCGATATCCTACTAATGCCATGTACACAGTTTAATACTGGCGAAAACGAATGGAAGGATAGATATAAAAGCTCTTTCAGAAAAGAAACGGAAAAAGCCAATGCTGGTTATTACAGTGTTTATCTAGATAATCATACTATTGAAGTTGAATTGACTTCTACAGAACGTGTCGGAGTACATAAGTACTCGCTTTCAATCGCAGACACCCTGACTCTAATAATCGATTTGCAACACAGAGACAAGCTCATTCACTACAGCATCTACCCTCTTGACGATAGTACTATTGTCGGACATAGGTTATCTGAAAACTGGGCGGAAGAACAACACGTATACTTTGCAATGAGATTCAACAAAGAATTCACTTGGAGAGATCAGCTTTCTGAAGTGAAAACGCTGAGTGTTTCAGATAACGGAGACCTCCAGCAAGAAGTAACCTTCGTGCCTGTCTTTGCTGTCGACTTTGGGGTCGTAAATGAGTTAACAACTAGGGTTGCACTGAGTTTCTGTGATATTGATGGGGCAGTAAATAATCTTAATCATGAAGCTACACATAGTGACTTCGAACGATATAGAGCGGAGTGTGAGAAATCATGGAATGAACAGTTAAGCAGAATTGATATTGAGGGGTCTAGTGAGACTACACAAACCATTTTCTACACCTCGCTATACCATAGTTGTACAGTGCCTAACGTTGCTTCTGATGTTGATGGTAGATACCGAGGGACTGATCTTAAAATCCATCAATTAAGAGCAGATGAAGGGTTGCATTACACAGTGTTTTCACTTTGGGACACATTCCGTTCTCTTCACCCATTGTTATCATGGTTAGAACCAGAACGCACCAGAGATTTTGTGCGCACTATGCTGAGGATGTATGAAGATGGTGGGCAGCTACCCGTTTGGGAGCTAGCTGGTAATTACACTGGTTGTATGATAGGTTATCATAGCGTCCCTGTCATTTCTGACGCTAAAGACTGGGGCATAATTGGGTGGGATGAGGACCTTGCTCTAGAGGCAATGATTCAGGCTGCAGACTCGGCTCATCTAGGACTGACAGATTATGCCGAACTAGGATATATACCCAGCGAATGTGAGAGTGAAAGTGTGTCTAAAACGTTAGAATACAGCTTCGATGATGCGTGTATTTCTCATTTCGCAAGTGGTTTGGGCAAAGAAGATATAGCAAATAGGTTCAGGCACCGAGCTCTTTCGTGGCGGAATTTA
>Ga0307984_1000684_pt1 | contig 14513 bp, 13 predicted proteins | sample EllFjometageno78_FD_203169 | JGI IMG/M metagenome (GOLD analysis project Ga0307984, IMG submission 203169) | Marine microbial communities from Ellis Fjord, Antarctic Ocean - #78 | ecosystem: Environmental > Aquatic > Marine > Unclassified | place: Southern Ocean | collected 2014-10-09
CTCCAATTCTCGAAGCTATGGCCAAGAAAGGCAACCGTGTACAAGTAATACTTGAGTGTACTGAGCATAAAGACTCAGGCCGCCCAGGAACGTCACGTTACGTGACAACAAAGAACAGGAAGAACACACCTGATCGAATGGAACTTAAGAAGTTCAACCCTGTGTTACGTAAGTACACAGTTCACAAAGAGATTAAGTAACCCTGAAACTGTAATACTATGGCTAAGAAAGTAGTAGCGTCGCTCCAGACTGGTGGAGGAAAGCAACACACGAAAGTGATTAAAATGGTTCGCAGTGAGAAATCTGGTGCGTATTCATTTGTCGAGCAAATCGTTCACAACGATAAAGTAAAGGGTTTCTTCGAGAAGTAATCCAAGTAACCTAATGCGATGGCAATCGCCATGCTTTACTGACTTTGGCTGGCTCTTCTTTGAGTCAGCCTTTTTTTATATATAGGAATAACATGAGTTTTTTTAAACGCTTATTCGGAAAGAACAAAGATCAATCTGCAGAACAGGTTGAGAAAAAGGCATCCTTAGATGCTGGGCTCGCAAAGTCCAAAAAAGGTGTGATCAATAGAATCGCACGTGTATTTAGTGGTCGTCGGAAAATTGATGAGACGTTGTTAGAAGACTTAGAGGAGGCGCTAATGATGTCAGATGTGGGTGTTGATACGACAGAGCGAATCATAGAGCGATTGAGAAAGCGTGCTGTTTGGGAGGCCTATTTGGACCAGTCAGAGCTGCTGAATATGTTGAGAGAAGAAATTGCGCATCTGTTGGTTGGCGAAGACTTGGGCGAGGCACTCACAAACAATTCCGCATTCTCGTTAGATAAACTAGACTCGGGAGAGGGTCCAGCTGTCATTTTAGTGGTCGGTGTAAATGGTGTGGGGAAGACCACAAGTATCGGGAAGCTGGCACATCGTTATAAACAGGAAGGTAAAAAGGTGATGCTGGGTGCTGCTGACACGTTTCGGGCAGCAGCTGTTGATCAATTGATCATTTGGGGTGAACGAGTAGGTGTCCCCGTTGTCTCCCAAGGGATGGGCGCAGACCCTGCTGCTGTAGCTTACGATACTCTGGAGTCTGCAAAAGCACAGAATATGGATGTTGTAATTATTGACACAGCTGGCCGTCTACATAACAAGGTCGGACTTATGTCTGAGCTCACGAAAATTAAGAGGGTCATGGACAAGATCGTTCCGGGTGCGCCTCATGAGGTTTGGCTTGTTTTGGATGGTTCTACAGGCCAAAACGCACTTGTTCAAGCCACTCAGTTTTCTCATGCCACAGACATCACAGGTCTCATTTTAACGAAACTAGACGGAACAGCAAAAGGTGGAGCTGTACTTGCTGTGTGTGATCAGGTAAAAATTCCTGTACATTACATTGGAGTAGGAGAAAAGATGGAAGATCTGCAGAATTTCAATACTTTAGAATTCATTGATTCCTTACTTCCTGAATCTTTAAATGAGAATTAACCACACAAGTTCAAAATGAGAGCTAGGTCATCAAATCCAAGAAAAGTAAACGTTGTAACTTTAGGTTGCGCAAAGAACATGTATGATTCTGAGCAGCTCATGACACAACTTAAAGCGAATGATTTTGAGGTGGAGCACGAAGCCAGCAAAGATGATTTCGGCATTGTAGTGATCAATACTTGTGGATTTATAGAGTCTGCAAAGCAAGAAAGCATTGACATGATTTTGCGTTTTGCGGATGCGAAAAAAGAAGGTTCAGTAGAAAAAGTATATGTGACAGGTTGTTTGTCTCAACGATATGCAGACGAGCTGGCAGATGGGATTCCTGAGGTTGATGCTTGGTTTGGTACACGTGACCTTCCGCGTCTTTTAAAAACCCTTCGTGCAGATTACAAGAAAGAACTCGTAGGAGAACGATTGCTGACGACTCCTGCACACTATGCCTATTTGAAAATTGCTGAGGGATGTGATCGTCCGTGCGCTTTTTGTGCAATACCGCTCATGAGAGGGAAGCACGTTTCTACGCCTATCGAAGATCTTGTCAAGGCTGCTGAGGGACTTGCGGCTCAAGGTGTACGTGAATTAATACTGATTGCCCAAGACTTGACTTACTACGGCCTTGATATTTATAAGAAAAGGCGTTTGGCGGACTTAATCACTGCATTGGATAAAGTTGAAGGCATCGAATGGATTAGGCTTCATTATGCTTTTCCATCGGGATTTCCGATGGATGTTCTGACGGTCATTGCTGAGTCAGACAAAGTGTGCAATTATTTGGATATGCCGCTGCAGCACTCCAGTGATTCCATTTTAAAATCGATGCGTCGGGGAATTACGCAGGAGAAAACAGAAAAGTTGCTTGCGGATATTCGAGAAACTGTTCCGGGCATTGCCATTCGAACGACACTCATTGTGGGGTTTCCAGGAGAAACAGAAGAAGATCATGCAAACCTTTTAGATTGGGTGGCGCGTATGAAGTTTGAGAGGCTGGGTTGTTTTACGTATTCTCATGAAGAAAACACCCATGCGTATAAATTAGTAGACGATGTTCCTGAGGAGGTTAAAAAGAAGCGGGTGGAAGAAGTGATGGATCTGCAAGCTGGAATCTCGGAAGCATTGAATCTCCGTTATCTCGGCAATGAATTTAAGGTCATCATCGACAGGTGTGAGGGTGGGTTTTGGCTTGGGCGGACTGAGTTTGATTCACCAGATGTAGATAATGAAGTGAGAGTTCCTGTATCAGATGATCTTCATTTGAGAATAGGTGATTTCGTTCAAGTTAAAATTACGGGCGCAACTTCATTCGATTTAGATGGAGAAGTCGTGGGTTAAGAACATGGCAGATCAAAACACATATCCAGTAATGGAGGTCTTTCCGACCTTGCAAGGAGAGGGAAGATATACGGGGTCTCCAGCTTATTTCATCAGACTTGCCGGCTGTGATGTGGGGTGCTCATGGTGCGATGTCAAGGAAAGTTGGCCGGCCGGAGACCATCCACATGTCACCGTTGACGAACTCGTTTTGGGCGCCAAAAACAGTGGCTTGCCGATGGTCGTGGTGACAGGGGGAGAGCCTTGTATGTATGACCTGGGGTCATTGACTGCTGCGCTGAGGAAGGAAGGTCTGAAAATTCACCTTGAAACGTCTGGAGCTCATCCAATTAGAGGTGATTTTGATTGGATCACATTGTCTCCGAAAAAGTTCAAAGCCTGTCTCCCAGAAAGCTATTTACGTGCCCATGAATTAAAGGTCGTAGTCGTCAACAAGCACGACCTCACCTGGGCGAGAGAGCAAGCCCTGAATGTAAACGATGACACGCTGCTCTATTTACAGCCTGAATGGGATAGGAAGGACAAAGTGCATGGGATGCTTATGGCGTTTTTAGGAACGGGAGAGGGCAGTGTTTGGTCTTTGAGTACACAGACTCACAAATACTTAGGGATCCCCTAACAGACAGGGCTAGTATCTGATTGCGTCAGAGGGTGGGGAGAGTTGAAACAATTCAACAAATTCTCGTGCGTCTACGACACTGCGTTCGTTGTCAATTGCAAACGCCTTGTGATGGTTTCCGTTGCGACGAAAGTCATTGTCTGTCAATCTCTCTATTGACGTTACAATGATTCTGTAGGAGATGTTGCCGTATGCGATTGTCGCCTCAAGCGGCATGCTGCTTCCAGGCCAACCATTCGGCGCTGCTCCAAGCGAAGGAGCGCACCAGTTATTCACTCCGCACGGTTCGCACAGTACTCCTGCAAGTTCTTTCGGATCGGTGTTTGCGTCACTTTCAGATGGAGATGGGATTTCTTGAACCACCTTCGGCAAAGGGCCAGTTAATGCGACTTCTGTCCCGAAAAAAGTAAACTGATTCACGGACCCCAAAATAGGACCCAGCAACAGAAACGATTGCGTTTTTCCAGACTCAGATTTTTCGGTTATTTTAAATTGACCTCCATGAGAAATCACTTCTAAGCCTGCAGGGGAAAATCCAAATTCTTCTGTAGGTGAACAAGAATAGGTGATGAGGAAAGAAGGTGTTTGGGCTGAGAAAGCCCCGAAAATGAATATTGACAGTAAGAGAAATAGGGCGTTTGGCTTGTTCATGTTCATTTAGTAATCAAGCAGTGTGCCAACTGCGGCAGAAACTTTCTTTGCATTGGGTAAAACCTCTTGCTCCATGCTCTCATTTAGTGGTATCGCAGGGAGTTCAACACTTCCTATCACTTGTGGGGCAGCGTCTAAATCTTCGAAGCATTCCTTCGCGATTCTTCCACTTAGAGCCTGAGCAAAGCTATTTGCAACAGGTTCCTCGGTGAGGACGAGACATCGGTTTGTGCGTTTGATACTCGAAGCCACAGTTTCAAAGTCAAGAGGGACCAACGTTCTTAGATCGATGATTTCAATTGCACCAGGGAAATTTGCGGAGGCTTCGAGCGCCCAATACACGCCTCGACCATACGTGATGATTGAACATGATATCTCGTTAGACGCACGTTGTACGACTCTCGCTTTCCCGAGTGGGATGATGTAATCTTCATCAGGTTCAATGCATTTTGCAGCTTCTGTCCCGGGTATTTTTGACCAGTATAGACCTTTGTGTTCAAGCACTACAACAGGATTTGGGTCGTAAAATGCGGCTTTCAATAAGCCTTTAAGATCGGCTCCGTTTGAAGGATAGGCCACCTTGATGCCACGAATGTTTGTGAGCACAGATTCTATTGAAGAGCTGTGATACGGCCCGCCAGACCCGTACGCTCCGATCGGAACCCGAATGAGAGAATGCACAGGCCATTTTCCGTTTGACAGGAAGTAAGAACGAGAGAGTTCAGAGAACAATTGGTTCAGTCCAGGCCACAGGTAATCGGCAAATTGAACTTCTACAATGGGCTTAAGTCCAGTGCATGACATCCCTACAGTCGAGCCTATAATAAATGCTTCTTGGATGGGTGTGTTAAAGACCCGGTCGTCTCCAAATTTATTCCCCAGTGTTGCTGCTTCTCTGAAAACACCGCCCAGCCTCTTTCCTACGTCTTGTCCGTAGAGTAGAGATTCAGGATGTTTGGTCATGATCTCTTGCATGGCGTGGAGCGCACAATCTACCATCAAAGTAATCTCGGCACCTGTCGGTTCTCTGTTTCCCAGTTCTTCGGTCACTTCTGTAGGCGCAAATCTGTGATGAAGGAGATCCTCAAAGACAGGTTCTTCAGCATTTCGAGCGCGATCAAACGCCTCGTTGACATCTCCATCAATTTCTGCTTTAATGAGCGCGAGTGATGTTGTGTCTAGAATATTTGCGTCTGTTAAATATTTTTCTATGCGTGGAAGTGGATCGCGTTCCCTTGCTTCGTCCAAATCATCCCTGTAAAACTCACGACGCACTCCTGAAGTATGGTGGCCCAAAAGGGGGACAGTTGCATGAATAAGGAAAGGGCGACGTTCTTCACGAACAAGGTTGATCACCTCCTCCATCAGCGCAAGGCACGCAGGAAGGTCCGTTCCATCTACTTTGCGAACTTCTATAGGGGGGTATCCCGCAGCCATCGTCGTGGCGTCTCCAAATCGAATTTCTCTCGCGTGCGCGGAGATGTCCCATTCGTTGTCCTGTACAAGCCAAACAATGGGTAGCTTCTTGAGTGCCGTCATATAAAGCGCCTCACCTACTTCGCCCTCCGTCATCGCAGCATCACCTATCGAGCATATGACAACTGGCGCATCTCCCTTCGCCCATTTGTCAAGACCTTGTTCTTCTCGGTACTGCAGTCCCATCGCAACACCAGCAGCGGGTATCGCTTGCATCCCTGTTGCGGAACTTTGATGAGGTATTTTCGGCAGATCGGGACGGTTTAAAGAAGGGTGGGCGTAATAGGTTCTGCCCCCAGAAAAGGGATCGTCACGTTTGGCAAAAAGTTGCAACATGAGCTCCTCAGGCGTGATGCCCATCGCAAGAAGCATGCTGTCATCACGGTAGTAGCAACTGAGCCAATCCTGCTTTTTAAGAAGGGAGCCTGTAGCGACCTGTATCGCTTCGTGTCCATTTGAGCACGCGTGAACGTATTTGGATGTGAGCTTTGCATTCTCCTCATACAGATCGGACATGCTTCTGGCAGTCCGCATCGTACGGTATGCAGAGATGAGTTTATCTGTTGATATTGAAGTGGATGAATGTGGGGACATCGAAACAAAGGTACGTTACCTTCGAAGCATGAGTGAAGAGTTACAAATCGAATTTCAAAAGTGGGAGGGCACGGGCAATACTTTTGTGATTATTGATGGGTTTAAATATGCAGGATTTGACTTGCAGTATCTTGACAGTAAAGTTGTTACTAGGATTTGCGAGCAAGAAAAAACGGATGGTGTAATCGTTTTAGAAGCATCGGAATTGCCCAATGTAGATCTCAAATGTGATTATAGAAACGCAGATGGTTCTCGGTCGTTTTGTGGAAATGGAACCCGCGCTTCGTTTTTATACGCAAAAAAGCAGGGTTGGATCCTTGATGAAGCCATATTTGAGGCTTCTGACGGGCTTCATAAAGTCAAGCTGAATAAAGATTTAGATTTGCCAAGCGTGGAATTTATGCCCCTGAATTGTCCTGTGGAAATTGATCATGATGACTTTAGAGGAGATTTGTTTATCGATACCGGATCACCTCATCACATCCATGTTGTCCATGACAAACAGACGCTGGTTGAATTTGATATTGAAGGTTTTGGACGAAGCGTAAGGCATCACGAGCGATATGCACCTGAGGGGACCAACGTAAATGTGCTGTGTGACCAGGGAGAAGATTTGTTATTGCGAACCTATGAAAGAGGGGTGGAGGGTGAAACCAAAGCGTGTGGAACAGGTGCAGTAGCAGCTGCTTTGGTTCATTACACTTTGCATGGCGGAGAAACGCAGCGCAAAGTAACAATGCCAGGTGGAGATTTGTTTGTGCGGTTTGACGCGTCTAAAGGTGGTGGGGGTTACAATGGGGTTTGGCTTAGCGGAAAGGCAAGTGAAATGGTCAGGGGGATTTTAAAGGTGGCGACCGTGCTTCTTTTGTTGTTGGGTCTCTCCCCATTTTCAAGTCAAGCACAGTGGTATGACAACCTAAGTGAAGAAGCGACCGTAAGTGTCATTACGATAAGTCCAGGACTTGATGCATATTCTGCGTTCGGTCATAGTGCGATTAGAATTCACGACCCAGCTGAAGTCCCCGTGGTAGATTGGGTATTTAATTATGGAACGTTTTCATTTGATGACGGATTCTATATGAACTTTATGACGGGCAGACTGAATTATAAGCTTACTTCGGCTTCTTTTTATATGTTTAAAAGGGCGTACATAGGTTCTGGGCGTGGCATGTTTGAACAGCGTCTGAATTTGAACGCCAGCGAAGTGAAAGATGTCGCCGAGTACTTGTCTTGGAATCTTCAGGAAGAAAATTCAGTCTACAGTTATGAGTTTTTTCGAGACAACTGTGCGTCTCGTGTGATCGTGGTGTTGGAGGCCGCTTTGGGCGACAAGCTCAATACACATTGTCATTCTGATGGCAGAACATTTAGAGATGGACTTGGGCCATATATCAAAGGTTCGCCTTGGACTTCGTTTGGAATGGATTTTATTTTGGGGCCCCGAGCGGATGCTGTCATGACAGCGTGTGATGCGTCTTTTATCCCTGATGATTTGGCCAAAGCTTTAACGAGAATGACAGTGAATGATGTCCCTCTGACAAGTGAAAATGACAGGGAGGACCTTTTGATTGTTGAGGGGGCGTGGTTTGCTGGCGAGCCAGAAGGCGCTCCGAAACGTCACGTTCCTCTTTTTGTCGCTGTTTTTTTTGTGGCGATCATGGGTTCGCTGAAAATCAAGACGGCAATGAAAGACCGCAATTCTGACCAGTCAAGTCATTCCATGTACAATTTTGTTCGGTTTTTTATTGCAGGCGTCGCAACGACTCTGGGGATTTTGCTTTTGTTAATGTGGGGACTTACAGATCATTATGATACATGGGGGAACTACAATCTTATGTGGACCTTGCCGGCATTTGTGGTTTTTCTTCCGCAAAGTTTGAGATTTAAGAACAAGGCAATTGCTGCTGCAACTACTGTTGTCGCCTCATATTTGCTCCTGAGTCCATGGTTGTTGCCCCAATTTACATCTCTTTCTTTGTGGTGTGCCGCTCTATCCGTATTTTTGGCAGTAGCACCTTTGAAATATATTCCCGTGAATACACGTTTATAATTTTATTGAATCATGTCAGGAAAAATCAAAATAGCTTTTATATCCATCATCTTACTTACTGCTCTTTATAGCTGTGATGATAGGGAGACTTTAAGCTGGGAGTCAGAGATCTTTCTCCCCCTTGTGGACGACAATGTTACGTGGTCTTCATTTGTGCCAGATTCATTGCTTGTCTTAGGTGAAGGTGGAGAGCCTGCACGACTTGTCTACAAAGGCCCCTTTGAAGCATTTAACGCTGAGGATATCCCGGTACTTCCGGATACAACTTTATTGAACACTTTTTCCATGGGGAATCTGCTTACAGTAGAGATCCCTGCACCTGTAGACTATCCTTTTATGGAGGTAGATAATGAAATGCAGATCACCAATTTGAGTGAGAATTCGGGCATGTATTTGCGCGAACTGATCCTGAGTGGAGGCACGATGGTATTCTCCGTGGAGAGCACTGTAGATGGGATCTTACATTTAAGTTACGCACTGACAAGCATGACGATCAATGGAGAGGTTGTGGAAATTGAATTTAATGTGCCACCTGCAGTTGGAGGAGTGAATGGAATGTCAACGGTAAATATCGATTTAACCGGTGCGGTTTTCGATATGACAGGAGAAGATGGGAGTTCACACAACATCATTACTTCATCTTTTGCAGCAATGAATTCACCCCTCAATGAAGAGGTTTTCTTCATTTCAAACCTGGACAGTCTCAGCGTAAAACTGGAGATGCAAGACATGAGGATTGAGAAGGCGAAAGGATACTTTGGAGATGTCGAGCTAGACTTCGGTACTGAAGTAACCCTCATCGATACGGTCCCCGTGCCTAACCCTATACTAGATCTTGAAGGTGCAGTGGCTAAGTTACGTATAGAGAATACTATAGGTGCTGACTTAAGGCTTAATTTTGACACGCTATTGGTGGATGGACAGTCTGTTATTCACCCGACATTATATGGCGCTCACGATATCCCAAGAGCACAATGGATCGACGGAAACCTTGTAGACTTCACGACTTTAGAAATTGATTTGGGTGAATCGGGATCAAATATATTTGACCTCATGGAAAACTTTCCTGAGAAGTTCAGGATGGCTGGAAGTTCTCAGGTCAATCCGTATGGCGATATTTCTTTCGGGAACGATTATGCAGACGCAGATTATATCCCTGAGCTTGAACTCGAAATTGAAATCCCATTTCGCATGGGTTTAGACGGTGTTGTTTTAGAGGAGATATATACACTTGACCCTATGGAATTCCCCCAGTTCGATGGTCGCCTGTTAATTGATCTGACAAGTACATTTCCAGTAGAAGTTATTGCGGATGTTGATTATGTTGTCAACGATACAATCGGGACCGTCGTTGCTGTCAATACGCAACTTGAAGCAGGCAGTAGTTTTCCAGAAATGCCTTCACACGCTTTGTTAATCATCCCATTGAATCAAGCTATTGTTGAGCCAGGCGGAAATGTGTATGTGAGTCTCACTGTGAGAACCGATGGAGCCCAAACTTTTACCGGATATGAAAATATCCGTGTTCAAGTGAGAATAGAAGGGACTCAATTAATCGAAGTAGAGTAATGATGAAATTTCAAACCAAAGCTTCTGTTTTCATTGTGAGCCTGCTTTTCACATCCTCCATCGCGGCCGCTACCTCTTTGACTCCAAATGATTCTACAAAAGTGAAACGGGGTGGGGACGCCTCTTTTTCTGTTTGGGCAAACCAAAGCGGCAACGTCTTGTCCACCGGTTTCATAAGTTCATTGGCACATGGCGGATTTATAGGGCACGATATTCTTGACCCCGTTTTAGAAGCTCATGAGGGTGGTATGGGTTTCTTTGGGGGAAGTGTTGGATGGGAGAGTAAGTGGGCTGCGAAGCCTTTTAAAGGCGGAAAATGGGCCTTATGTGGGTCGATGGGTAGCGAAATACTTTACGATTCCCGTTGGACCTCAGATATGTTTGAATTGATTTTTTATGGCAATGGGGGCCATACGGGGAGAGTGGATGTGCTAAGTGGCACAGGAATGCGCATGGCTGAATTCAATAGATTTGGATTAGGTTTTGAAAACACAAAGACTAGGCAAAGACTTGAAGTATCTCTTGTACAGCGACTTGTCGGAGCTGAGTGGAGTATTCCTTATGGTTACTTTTCAGTTTCGGAGAATGCAGATTCACTGGATACATATCTTCAAACTGAAGCGAGACTCCATGCGCTCGATGGCCAATCTTCCGTGAATTTGCCTTTTGGGTTTCTTCCCGCTTATGGAATTGGACTTTCTGGAAGCCTTCCATTGGCGTCTGAAACATTGCCTATTCGATTCGAAATAAACTTTTCAGATTTCGGCATTTTATTTGAACCACAAGGATCATCTGTGGCTTGGTTTCAGGAGGGAATTGCAACAACAGGTTTGCCCGTTTTAGGAGATTCTCTGACCTGGGAATCAATTATAGAAGGTGACATCAGTACAGATTCGCTACTGTTAACAGGGAGTTCTGTCAAGAGGATGACACTCCTTCCATATCGCTTATCAGCAGATTTCGTTTACGAGCCTTCGCCTGATGTGATGATCGAATTGCGTGTGGAGACAGGAGGGTGGATGCCCAAACCACTATTCACTGCTGGAGTGGGTTGGACAACTTTTGATAGGCTTGCTTTCGGAGTGCAGGCCAAATATGGAGGATGGGGGAAGATGAGGCCTGTTGTTTGGGCTGAATTTAAGGTTAGCTGTAGAAGGATGTTGGTTGTAGAATTAGAAGATCCAATGGGTTTTTTTATAGGGAATGAGTCATCAGATTTTACATACAATAGAGGTGTTACGATCCGATTGGAAAGACTTGCAGGAGATGGATGGGCTTCCAAAGGAGGGCGTTTCAAATCAACGTGTAAGCGCTAGTCAGGCCTACTGATACTAACAACACCGTAATTTTTTAATAAGATGGATTCACAGGCATTTCCAAATAAGCAAACAGAAGCACAGAAGCGTGCGTTTGAGAATGTTTCAAGAGGGAAGCTGCTTGTTATTGCCGGCCCTTGTGTTGTCGAAGGAGAAAAGCAATTGTTTGAAGTTGCTGAGCGTGTCATTGGGACCTGTAGAGATTTAGGTTTACCTGTGATTTTCAAGGCATCTTATCGGAAAGCCAATCGTTCTCGAATTGATAGTTTTACTGGGATAGGTGATGAAGAGGCGCTCTCTTTGTTGGCACAAGTTCGACAACAGTACGGAGTGAAGGTTGTCACAGATATTCATACCGCAGAAGAAGCGGTCAAGGCTGCAGAATATGTCGATGTCCTCCAAATTCCGGCCTTCCTTTGTCGCCAAACCGATCTTCTTGTTGCCGCAGCAAAAACAGGATGTACCGTCAACATTAAAAAGGGACAATTTCTATCCGCAGAATCGATGATTCACGCAGTGCAAAAGGTAAGAGATGCTGGGAATGAAGATGTTTGGGTGACGGAGAGAGGGACAACATTTGGCTATGAAGATCTCGTTGTAGATATGAGAGGAATCCCCGTGATGCGAACGTTTGCACCGACGGTAGTCGACCTGACACATAGCTTACAACGTCCAAATCAAAGTTCAGGAGTAACAGGGGGGACCCCCCATTTTATTTCTCCACTCGGTCGCGCAGCTGTTGCAGCTGGAGCGGATGCGGTATTTATAGAAACGCACCCACGACCTTCAGAAGCACTTTCAGATGGAGCGAATATGCTTCATTTAGATCACCTTCCTTCTCTTCTTAAAACACTTTCAAGTATTCACGCATCCGTACGTTCATGAAATATACATTAGGCCTATTTATTCTTGCGTTTGCGATTGTATTTTCAGTAGATACGCTTTCAGCCCAAAGCGAGATTCAAATTCGGGTTGTAGGCGGCCCCCTTGTAGATGAAGCCCATGCCGTGATTCCTCTCGCTAACAGCACATATGTTGTAGGCTCAACGTCCAGTCACGCAGACGGAACCGTTAGAGGCTACATCATTAATTATGATTCAGATTTTCAATTTGCCTGGAGCATGCTTACGCCCTTTGGATCGCCTGTAGAGCAAGCGGTGGATGCGTGGGACAATGTGCCTTCTGGAAGCAGTGGAGACCTTACGGTGCTTTCACAACGGCTCGGCGAAAACGACGCCTATAACATCGTGCTGCACACGATAAAAAACCTAGGAAATTCTGGCGCCATCGTGGGTACAATAGAAGTGATGCATCCCTTGAATCAAGATCCCGTGTCTGCCGTTAATTGGCGTGGAAGTAGATGGGCGGTAGGAAATGTTGAAGGAGACGGGTGGCTGCTTAATATTGATGACCCCTCGTCTGTAGAAGGTGCGTCATACTTGACATGGGGGCACCCAGTCATTTCTGAACACGTCGAATCGGCACGTGTTTATGGCGATACATTGTTTGTAGCCGGATCTACAGAGATTGATGGTGTATTGCAATCTACCGTGTGGGCGTGGGGTCCCGATGGGAACCCAATATGGGCTAGGATTTCTCCGGATACAGGGACTTTTGGTGAGAACGTTGCAAACGATATCGCAATCGGACCAGATGGTTTGGTGCTTATGTACAGCTACGAGAGAGAGGATTTGCCATTGGGACACCGCGTCATGCATCTTGAGGTTGAAAATGGAACCCCAGGTGCTCCTGTTGATGCTTCTTCAGATGATTTTATGGAGGGATGTAACATTGCTTGGGCTGACAACCAACTTGTATCGTTGTCTCATGTAGATTTTGAAACAGGTACTGAATCCGACATGTTTCTCACCTGGCTTGGCACCTATGGTGGCTATATCAGTTCTGGCATTTTAGGAACAAATTTCGCAGATGAGCCGAGAGACCTGAAAGTGGATGATCAGGGCAGGATTTGGGTGCTTGGCGTGACCCATGGATTTCTGAATGGGTCATCGAGTATTTGCGTCTACCGTCTTGATTCAATTGATGTGATCCCCAACATCTCATCGGTGACTCCAGGCCTGGGAATTAAAAATGACCCCATTTTTCTCAACTCAGTAGGGGTGAGCGGTCCATTCTTTCAAAAAAACGACCCCACGCTCTTTCCGAACCCCTGTTCCTCAAATGCGAGCGTGTCGATTTCGAATGTCGGACATGATTTTTGGGGAGGAGAAGAATTGGTTTGGTCTGTTTACACTTTGGATGGTCAATTGCACAAGGAAGGTGTGTCGAATGTCATTGACTGTGCTGGCCTTGCGGATGGTGCATATATCGTTTTGATCACTTCAGCGACTCAGGTTTCACGCTTGCCACTTCAAATCATACATTAGCTGTGAAAAACACTCCTTTTCGTTTTCTGCCTTTTTTTGTAATTGGCGTTGCAATGGTGGGTTGTTCTTTTCTGTCAGAATTGCCAAAAATTCAACCACAGGCAAAAACGTCGGGATTTACGGTTTCTGCTTTTACGGTTCAGGCGATGCATCCCGGGGTAGAGATGAATTTATGGAAGACGTCTACTTACCGTTTAGAAATTGATGCTCTTTTCCCTGAGGGGTCTCACGATTTCGAACTGTTCGTAGACTCTATATCTGTGCCAGCTTCATTAATTAGAGATAGAAATGGCGTCCCTTTTGACAACTCCAAACGGGAGCGAGTCCAAGTTAAGTTTAAGTCTAACAGACATTTTTATCGACCTGGCTCATCAGGAGCGATGACACTTCCCGAGGAGACATACGCTCCTTCTGGGGTTTTGATCGAAGATGGAGTGTGTTGGTTTACATTTCGGACGTCCTCAAATCGATTGATCCGGTGGGACCTTGGCGTTCCCAAGTCTCTGCCCACTATTTACGCTCCCTGAGCAAACACATGGTGCAGTATTTCTTGACCTCTTCAATGGCGAGAATATCTCATGACTTTTTGTATTTTAGATTCTAAATCCCTTTCGCATGAAACTTCTTGTTGCTGTTTTTTCCCTTTTGTTTACGAGCGTATTGTTTTCTCAAGAAAATACTGACTCCATACATTTTAATTATCTCAACACCTCCTTGTCCTTGACTGACAAAGAGCAATCGCATTTTTGGGACAGATATGATAAAATGAAACAAGAACAGACCCAGACTATCAACAGTCAACGTGACATGAAGAAATCGTTGATGTATGCATTTGCGAAATCAGATGAAGAGATTAAATCTATCATAGCGCAAATCGCAGAACAGGACATTTTAAAGGTTCGATTAAAAAGAGATTTCATGATTGATTGCGTCGATCTTCTCGATGCAGAGCGGGCTATAAAATTCAGTATTTATGAAAAGAAATTTAAAAAAATGACAAAGTCAGACAATTTAAAATAGCAACCATGGTTTATGG
>Ga0307984_1000688_pt1 | contig 14462 bp, 11 predicted proteins | sample EllFjometageno78_FD_203169 | JGI IMG/M metagenome (GOLD analysis project Ga0307984, IMG submission 203169) | Marine microbial communities from Ellis Fjord, Antarctic Ocean - #78 | ecosystem: Environmental > Aquatic > Marine > Unclassified | place: Southern Ocean | collected 2014-10-09
ATATCTAGCTCTATAGCTAAACCATATCTAGGAGCACTTTGTAAAACAACCGTAACATCTACAATGCCAAATTCCGATGATAATGAAATAGGAAAGTCTTTTTTAATGTCAAGTGATTTTATCGCCCTAACTGATGACAACCTTCTATACGACGCCTCGAATAAAGACGGATCGAAACTACCCCCTTCCTCAAGTAGCACTAAATATCTTAACACATCAGAATGAATAGGCTTTTTCATTTCGCTTTGATCGAAAAAGACACTGCCGATATTAATTTTCAAGTGTGGAGCAATGGAAGAGTTGGCTTCGATTTTTTGGCCTCGTAAAACAATATCAATATTCACTTTTCCTACACTTTTAGATGTGTCTAACTCATATTGAATAAACCCCTCGTTTAAGGTCGCAAAACCTAATGCCTGAGCCTTAGAAGCAAGCCTAGATCTTTCGAGCTGTAACATCTGCATGCTTAAAGGGTCGCCACTATTAATCGGACATCCCCTTTTTAAATCATCTATTGGAAGACCAGAAAAGTCGCCCAACCATCTCACTGTATCAATATGCCATCTCATGCCCTGTGCGATTTCGAATGTCGCCACGACACGTCTATTTCTGGTTGAATCAGCGGTTACTTCTACATCGGCGTTTAGATAGCCATACTGCCGCATTACCTGCTCCATTTTAATTGCCGTACGCGATAAGACATTATCATCCCAGACCACTGGGGGCTCGCCGAACAACTCTCTAACCACATACCTATAACCTCCCGGAGCTTTTCCACGACTAGCTCTTCTATCAAGGCTTTTGACGAATTTAGTGGGATTAATAGAGTTGTAAGCGAACAGTTTCCACCTAACACCTAATAGCTTTTTATTCTCACGCAGAATAAACACTGACTCTAGATCTTGCATTACATCGTCAGATATAATAGAGTCCGTCTTGATTATCTGCTTCGTTAAAATATGAGTAGTCTGCGATGTAAGTGCAAAAGGTGATGAGATTAAAAAGATCGCCAGCACTAACACAATGTAGCTTTGAGGCATTAGCTTTGTAATTATGCTCACAAAAAACGAAAGAAACGCCATTAAAGCCCTTCGCAGCAAGGATAGCCGATTGCAGGAGAAACTAATGGTAGTGGAAGGATTCAAGAGTGTATTAGAATTGTTAAAGAGCCGAGTTTTAGCAGAACGAATTTACATTACTTCTACCGTAGAGGACTCTTCTATTCTGAATGAAATTAAAGACTTGGCTAGCACATCAGATATATCAATGTGTGAAGTTTCTAAAAAAGACATGGAAATCATGTCTAGCATGAAGAGTGCTCCAGGGATACTGGCTGTTGGGGAAATCATCAGCTTTCCTTTGTCAGATGTAATTGATCGGCTCAAAAAGCCCGGAGAATGCTCAACTTCATGTCTTCTCATTCTTGACGATCTAGTAGATCCAGGTAATGTCGGCACATTGATTCGCACTGCTGAATGGTTTGGCTTTGCGGGAATTATATGCTCAGAAAGAACAGCTGACATATGGAATCCAAAGACTATACAAGCCTCCATGGGGTCAGTATTCCGCATGCAAATTGTAGTGGCTTCGCCTGCAGATATTATCAAAGAATACAACTTAAAAGCTGTAGCACTGGACTCCGACGGAGAAAACCTATATAATGACCAATTCTTGCCAGATGCAATAATAATAGGTTCTGAATCACATGGCATCTCAACCGAGCTGTCAGAAGCGTGTGCTAAAACCTGGTCAATTCCAGGCAAAGGACAGACGGAGTCATTAAATGCCGCTATCGCAGGAGCCATAGTGTGCGCGGAACTAGCACGCAGAACCAGCTGAGGCAGTATCTAGCTGGTTATTTGATGTTTAGCCAGCAGTGGTTGAACTGTTATTTCACACCACATCCTTTCTATTTCCTCCTTAGAACAGAGCTCTGTTCCTATAAACGAGACTACGTCTTTAAGCCTCGTTTCAAAAAGCTTCTTATCATTAGAATCAACCGTAAAGCTATTGTTTGAAGGCAATGCAATATCAAGATATTTAGCTGCGAGTATTTGATTTGGGTAAATTTTATATCCACTGAATATAGATTTATCAACTAGTGCTGCTAGAACTCTTTCTGTCCTAACTCCTGCTTCCTCAGCCCATGAAATTGTGTCACAAAAATGCAAGTGAACTCTTCCCTTATGACCCGTAATTCCAATTGCCATACTCATTTCATCCTCCCCCGCGGCCTTCTCGTAGCTCCCGTTTTTTTCTATCATCAACAACTCTCTCACTTTAAATGAGTCACATGGATCCCACTCATAAGACAAGCTAATAGGCCTTACATTTAAACCGGTCCATATAGTTTCGCCCCCTTCAGAAATCAGCATTCTTATCAGGGCTGGTGATGTTGAATCCTTTCCGTTTTTTGCCCTTCCTTCTTTCTGGGCAAGCCAAACCGACTGACCTCTAGCGATTGCGCTTCGAATATAATCCGACACTAAAAGGCTGCTTGCCCATCTCTCCCTTGCGGACCCTCCCCTAGGAACGACGAAACATCTGTTAAGCCTTACTAGATCTTCAATCCACTTCTTAGAAAGCAAATTATCTCCTATGCCTATTTCTGTAGATGAATACCCATTGCCCATTCGAGCAACATTGACTAAAGATGGATCTAATACTATATCCTTATGGTTAGTGAGGTGTAAAGTGGCCTCAGATAATGCCAAATCCACTGTCTTAGCATCGAAACTGACAGTCACCCCGTCGGTAGTACCTTCAATTAAAGCTTCTAAAAAAGGGAAAGTTAACTCATCCTGAAATTCCTGTACAGTCTGCATGAAGGGCATCGCCTCAGCAATTTCCTCAGCGTTATCTGCTCCAATTAAGGGAGTTAGCAACGCCATCCAATCTCTACTATCAGACAGAGTTTTAGCTACAGAAGCAGTTTCTGCATCCGAATAGGGTCTTATATGTTCGAAGTCGTGTTTTGACATCCGTCGGGCAAGATACCCCACCTACCTTTGTAACCAATAATGACTTTCGAAGATCTTAAAATAACACGTCAATTTCTTAATGCAATTGAGGATAGTGGTTTCAAAAAACCCAGCCCGATTCAAGAGAAAGCAATTCCCCCTATTAATGGTGGTCAAGACGTAATAGGCATTGCTCAGACAGGAACGGGGAAGACCGCTGCTTTCGCACTTCCCTTACTTCAGAAAATTAAATACGCTCAAGACTCACCTCCTCGCGGGTTAGTCCTTGTCCCTACTAAAGAACTTGTGATACAGGTGCACGGCGTTTTCTGTTCTTTAGCTGCATACACAGACATTAGATGCATCGCTTTATATGGTGGTGTAGGACCTAAAACTCAGTTAGAGGAACTAGAGAAGGGGGTAGATATTATAATCGCTACTCCTGGAAGATTTTTAGAGCTGTACTTAAAGGGTGGAATTAAGCCAAGGAAAATTAAGACCCTAGTTCTTGACGAGTGTGACAGGATGATGGATATGGGTTTTATGCCTCAACTAAGAAACATTCTCGAAGTGATTCCATCGAAAAGACAAAATGTCCTTTTCAGTGCTACTTTCCCTGAGAGAGTGGAAAGATTGTCAGAGGAATTTCTGCTTTGGCCCACTAGAATAGAAGTCAGTCCTCAAGCTACACCTGTCGCTACAGTTACACAACTGAAGACGGCCGTCCCGAACATTAGGACTAAGCTCCATATGTTAGCACACCTATTGACTGTAGTTTACCCTGAAGAAAGAACTCTTATTTTTGTAAGAACTAAGGAGCAAGCCGAGTCGATCTCTAAATTTCTTGAAAGAACTATTTCTGGAGGTGTTCGTGGCCTTCACAGTAATAAAGCCCAAAACACTCGCTTGCACGCCATGGAGCTTTTTAGGGAAGGAGCAATAAGAGTTCTTGTAAGCACTGATGTGGCGAGTCGCGGGATTGATGTTCCAGACACGAAGCTTGTAATTAACTGCACTGTACCGAGGAACTCTTCAGATTATGTTCACAGGATAGGACGTACAGGTAGAGCCTTCAGAACTGGTGTTGCGCATACTCTGTATGATCCTAGTGAGGAAATGTACTTAGCGTCTGTAGAATCTTACTTGCCGAGTAAAAACGTCATTACTGAAGTACCACTTCCCGACGTCATAACAATAGAGCCAACTCCAAAGTACGAGGCTAAAGACATGGCGAGGGACATCGATTATCAAAAACGCAAAGCGGACCCGACATTCCAAGGTGCATTTCACGAGAAGAAAAACCAAAGATCTCAAGGAAAATCACGTCAGCAGCGTAGTGCTCGCAGAAGGAAATAAGGTAACCCCATCTGTTTCTAGTACATATCCCTCCTCGTAACACATGATTGCTAACCTCCCATCAATGAGGGCTTCTATATGTGTGTGGTAGTTGAAATTAAAGCCATTGCCTTTAAGCCAGGAATATGATTCTTCAGCACTATTTGACATATGACTCACCATTCTAAGTTCCTTTAAAAGGCCTCTATTCTTATCTAATACTCTTCCTACTTTTCTTAGTTTGGAGGAAATTCTAACTGCATTAATTACTTTCATGACCACAATAACTGAATTAAAAACAGTTGAAAAGTGTAGACTTTATAGTAGGGTACTCTGAGTTTATAGATGTTTATTTGCATTATGAATCTCTCTGTAAATTTGAATAAAGTAGGTATTGTCGGTGCTGGAGCTATGGGAGCTGGCATAGCCCAAATCGCTTCTCAAGCAGGTCATCAAGTAGTCGTTTTCGACCTCAATCAAACGGCCCTCGACACAAGCTCTGAGAAGCTAGCTAAGGTGATGAATCGTCTTATCGAAAAAGGCACGTTCAGCAAATCTGACGCCTCTGACATTCAAAGTAGAATTCTGCGAACTACAGATATTTCTGAATTCAATGGCTGCGGGTTAGTAATAGAAGCCGTCGTAGAAGATTTGAATGTTAAGCATAGCGTCTTCTCTCAAATAGAAGCCGTGGTCAGCGCAGATGCCGTTATTGCATCCAACACATCATCTCTATCCATCACCACCATTGCCGCAGGATGTAAGCACCCTGAACGAATTGTAGGATTACACTTTTTCAATCCAGCTCCATTAATGCCGCTTGTAGAAGTAATTGCGGCATTACAGACTAAGGAAGGCTTGACGGATAAACTCGTAGATTTAATGACCCAATGGGGGAAAGCTCCCGTAATAGCTAAGGACACACCAGGATTTATTGTAAATCGTGTAGCGAGGCCATATTACGCTGAAGCTATGAGGATCTTAGATGAAGGTCTTGCTGACGTCTCGACTATAGACGAGGCCATGAAGTCATTAGGCTTTAGAATGGGGCCTTTTGAACTTACAGACTTAATAGGCCATGACGTTAACTACGCTGTTACTGAGTCTGTCTTCAAAGCTTTTTATTACGACCCTAGATTCAAGCCGAGCATCACACAATTAAAACTTGTGGAAGCCGGATGGTTAGGACGTAAGACCGGAAGAGGTTTCTACAAATATGCTGAAGATGGCAGTAAGACGAGTTTCATGCTTGAGCTTACTAATGACGATCACAAATCGATATCAGAACGGATAATCGCCATGCTTATTAATGAAGCGGCTGATGCCGTTTTCTGGGGCATAGCATCTGTGGAGGATATTGATACAGCTATGACTAAGGGAGTTAATTATCCTAAGGGGCTGTTGGTTTGGGCTGATGAGTGGGGTGCGGCAAAGGTGATAGATATAATTGAAAAGCTTAGGGATAACTTTGGTGAAACGAGGTACCGTGTCAGCCCTAAATTAAGACAGCTAGCAGCTACAGGCAAGAAGTTCTACAACTAGAGCAGCCTTCTATCTTAACCTTTTTATTGAGTGAAGTTTATGAGTCAACTCGCCAGACTCACAATGGATAATTCCATCTGAACTAAGCGTATCAATCCTTACAGAACCGGATGCGTGAATCACTTCATCTGGACAGAGTATAATTGCGACATGAGTCACCTCATCTTTTTTATTTACAAAGAAGGCCAAATCATTAGCTTGCCTATCACCCCAGCTTACTACAGTGCCGACTTTGGCCTGGTCACTTGCGTCTCTAGGAAGAGGTTTCGAGCCGCATAATTGTGCTGAAATCTGAGTCAAGCCCGAACAATCAATACCAGCAAAAGTTCGCCCTCCCCACAAATACGGCACTCCTATAAAAGTCATGGCTACTTCACTCATAGAATGGAGTGTTTGATAAAGAGACTTCATCTTAAACCCTACCAGAGGTCGTCCTGCGATGCTCAAATACTCGGGGCTAATAGACAACTTTGTGCCAGCTGGAAAAACTACACCTATCCTCTGCCCCACAAAAGTCACACCCTGCGAAACGTACATAGTAGCACTTTCTTCACCAGATGAATCGAGATATTTAAAATGTCGTGAATCTGCATACCCCTCGTATCCATCGTGATTGCATCTCAACTTAAGCCAGTTGCCGTCAAGGTTTTCGAGTACTGTTATTCTTTCTCCGGCAATTACTTGGGATACCATCTCTGATCTGTCGTTTGGCTTCGCCCTAAGAGGAACGAAGGGAAACATCGCGACTAGAGTATCCTTAGCACTCATCTTAAATTAAATAGCCTCTATTACAATCGCCGAAGCTCCTCCCCCGCCGTTACATATTCCAGCAGCTCCATATTTAAGACCTCTAGCCTTAAGCGCGTGTATTAGAGTCACAACAATTCTAGAACCGCTAGACCCTAGAGGATGACCTAGAGCCACCGCCCCGCCATTAACATTTACCTTCTCAGGGTCTAAACCCAAAATCTGATTGTTCACAATTCCCACAACGGCAAATGCTTCATTCAACTCCCATAAATCTATATCTGCAATGCTTAACCCAGCTCTATCAAGTGCTATAGGAAGGGCTTTCGCAGGAGCAGTAGTAAACCACTCAGGTGCGTGTGCAGCATCAGCCGCACCTAAAATCTTTGCTATAGGATTGAGACTGTATTTAGCAACGGCCTCTTCTGAAGCAAGAACCAAAGCGCTCGCTCCATCATTAAGGGTAGAAGCATTAGCGGCTGTTATAGTTCCTTCCTTATCAAAGGCTGGACGTAAAGTTGGAATCTTGTCCATTCTAACATTTGAGTGCTCCTCATCCTTGGTGAACACGACAGGCTCACCTCGTCGTTGAGGGATCTCCACAGGCACCACCTCAGCATCGAAAGCTCCTTTATCCCAGGCATCAGATGCTCTGCTATAGCTAGTGATAGCGAATGCGTCTTGCTCTTCTCTAGTAATGTTTTTCTCTTTAGCACAAATCTCAGCACAGTTACCCATGTGGACTTTGTTATACACGTCCGTTAAGCCGTCGACAAGCATGCCATCTCGCATGTTAATATCACCGAACTTGTATCCGTTTCTAGCGTTTAGATAGTGAGGGACTTGCGACATGTTCTCCATGCCACCAGCTATCACTATTTCTGCTTCGCCTGCTGCTATGGTGTTTTTCGCAAGCGATATCGCTTTCATTCCACTCGCACAAACCTTATTCACGGTGGTACACGGTGCTGTGTCAGAAACTCCAGCAGCCATTGCAGCCTGTCTCGCAGGAGCTTGACCTACTCCAGCTTGTAGCACATTACCCATAAAGACTTCATCCACCTTGTCGGCATCAACCGATGCCATCTTCAGGGCTCCTTTAATTGCTGCCGTACCTAATGCGGTAGCGGGTACAGATGAAAGCGACCCCAAAAAGCTACCCATTGGGGTACGTGAAGCTGATACTATATAAACGTTAGATGCCATATTAATTGATTTCTATTGGAGTTGAAGTTGGGGTATCTAAGACTTTGCTTTAGGTGCCGCCTTCGCTTTAGGTGCTGCCTTCGCTTTAGGGGCTGCCTTTGCTTTAGGTGCCGCCTTTGCTTTAGGTGCTGCCTTCGCTTTAGGTGCCGCCTTCGCTTTAGGGGCTGCCTTCACTTTAGGGGCTGCCTTTTCTTTAGGGGCTGCCTTTGCTTTAGGTGCTGCCTTCGCTTTAGGGGCTGCCTTTGCTTTTGGTGCCGCCTTTGCTTTAGGTGCTGCCTTCGCTTTAGGTGCTGCCTTCGCTTTAGGGGCCGCCTTCGCTTTAGTCGTTTCTACAGGCGTAACCGTAGGAATTTCTACAGGAGCTATTAGAGGCTGGATAATAGGATTGTCTGCCGGTCTACCTGACCTGTCTGGTCTTTCAGACTTATATGGCTTATCCGACCTGTCTCGTCTGTCTTCTCTGTCAGATCTATCTTGTCTGTCCGGTCTGTCCGGTCTGTCTGATCTTTCTACCCTGTATGGTCTGACTGGCGTGTCAGAATTGTATGGCTTGTCAAGTCTGTCTGGCGTGTCTGTTTGGTCTGAATCGGGTTTACGTCTTTCTCGTTGCTTAAGAACTCGTGAACCTCTATCAGCAGAGCCGAACTTTACCTGAGCTGATCTTCTTGCTTTAGGGTCTGGTGAATCACCGCCTTTCATAAAGTTTAGAAAATCTCTAGGTACTCTCGTCTTTATCATAATCTCCTCACCCTTGACGCCAGAAATCTCAAGTGCGAACATGTGCACGCCCTCCCTTTTTAATGGGTCTGGGGCAAGACTGCCCTTTCCTAAGATGATGCAGCTCTCACGCCTTAAAGCAGGCATAATTAGATGGATGGCTTCTATAGGCGCGTCAACTTTTAACAGGGTGTTCATCTGAGTAGCTCTCATAGTTCTGTATTGAACCATTACTACTTCGCCGTCTTCCTCTCGGCACTTCAATTCATCGTCTGGAGGTAGGTGACCTTCAACTAAGATGTAAATGCCTTGCCTGAAATTATTAAATTCCTCTTGTAAGTGTTTACGCCAAACCAGATTCTTAGCTATTAAACAAATACCACTGACATCCTTCTCCAGCTTGTTTACAAAATGTAAATCCGAGTTGTTTCTGCTTTGGGCCTCTAGCCACATCTTCATTCTAGAGTAGCTAGTACTCATTTGAGGTTTTGGAGAAGCGGTAACCCATCCTGATGGCTTTACATATGCTAAGAAGTTATCGTCTTCATAAACCACATCAAATGGCGGTTTTGAAGACCCCTTAGCTGATCTAGGATTAGGTGTAAATCCAGCCTCAACAGGGCGGGAATTTCGCACTGTTCTACGACCTCTGTCGTGAGCAACTCTAGCACCGTCTGAAACTTCTGCCGATGGTATTCTTATTACTACACCATCAACTTTTACTGCGCCATTCTTTATAGCTTTCCTAGCTTTAGTACGCGTTGCGTATCCTCCCTGACGGGTTAATACTTCGACCAATGTACCAGGGTGTCTGACCTCGAAAACTTCCATGCCGCGAAGGTACTAACTAACCTTCGCTAGTCAACCACTTATTCGCTTGAAGAGGACATAGTATGAAAAACGTTCTGCACATCTTCATTCTCCTCTAATTTCTCAATAAGCTTTTCTACTTCGAGGGTTTGGGCTTCGTTTAATTCAGAAGTAGTTGTAGGTATTCTATCAAAGCCTGACTCTCGAATTTCAAGATTCATGTTTTCGAGCTGTCTCTGTACAGAACCGAATGCACCGAAAGGTGCAGTAATCACCATAATGTCATCATCGAGTTCTATTTCTTCTGCGCCGTGATCGATAAGTTCCAATTCTAACTCTTCTGGGTCTTGACCTTCTCCGTTAATATTGAAGAAACAAACTCTATTGAAGAGGAATTCTACATTGCCTGTAGTTCCTAGATTCCCAAGGTTATGAGAGAAATCACTTCTGATACTAGCAACAGTTCTGTTATTATTATCCGTAGCTGTCTCGATGAACATCGCGATACCATGTGGTCCATAACCCTCAAATGTTACTTCCTTATAATTAGAGGTGTCTTTATCTGTAGCCTTCTTTATCGCTCGTTCGATATTATCCTTAGGCATATTAGCCGCCTTGCAATTCTGCAGAACCGCTCTTAATGTAGAGTTCGTTTCCGGATCAGCATTCCCACCGTCTTTTATGGCGATGATAATATCTTTATTTAGTCTTGAAAAGATTTTAGACATCGCTGCCCATCTCTTCATTTTCCTTTCTTTTCTAAACTCAAATGCTCTTCCCATAATTTCGCCTTGTAGTGTCTACAATTAATTTCAGTCTTGCGAATATCGTTATTATTATTCGCAAATTGCACCAAACTCAGTAAGGATAATTTACATACAAATCCATATCACCATCTCTATCAAAATCAGAAAATGTAGTGCTCATGGCATAAACACCTAAATCGACACCCATTTCTTCAGCCATGTCCGTAAACGTGCCATCACCGTTATTAATATAGAAGGTATTGAGCATGTCTAGCCTATCATTTATGACATGCAAGTCCATCAACCCATCATTATTTATGTCTATCCAAGACGACTGAAAGCTTTGTTGAAGACCGTTACCCACACCAGCTATTGCCGTTGTTTCCGAGAATGTTCCATCGCCGTTATTTCTATACAGTTCGTTCTCATAAGCATCTATCCAAGTGTGATAGTTACATATATAAAAGTCTAAAAACCCATCATTGTCATAATCGGCAAAAGCCATACCATAACTCCTGCTATCTATGGACTGACTTATGCCACAAGTAGAGCTAATATCTATAAAAACACTATCATCATTACGCCAAACCTTATTGGAGGCTAGGCGATTAGTGACGAATAAATCATGATCGCCGTCGTTATCAAAATCAGCCCAGATTATCCCCTTAGACTCCGCACCTTCGTTATCAATACCAAGATCGACTAACACAAGTGTGCTGCCATCACCTTGGAAAAACTTTAGTTCTCCTGCATGATGACCGAAAGACAAGTCGTCATAACCATCAGAATTAAAATCAACAAAGCTCACACCTGTTCCTAAAAAGCCTCCAGTGTGATCTGTTATAAATTCTAGGTCCGAACTGACTTCAATTAACTGCCCATTCGCGCTCATGCTACACCCCACAATAAAGAACATGAAAATAGGGGCCAATAATCTGACCCTAATGTAGAAAGTAGATTGAACAGGCTGCATTCGAATCACATTCCAATATACAATTAATCTAGTAATACACGTGATTCGTCATGAATTATAGTCGGCTTACATGAAATTGAGTATCTTTTCGCTATCTAAAGATTTACTATAAGATGATCAAATTGTATTCCCGACTTTCTGTAGCCATATACTTCACTCTTATTTCCCTTGCTTCCATAAGCCAGTGCGAAACATGCGAAATAGATTACTCGTGCACATCTTCAGATGGGTTTCCTGTTATATGTCCTGATTACTTGCCAGATGCTACTGCTGGGGTATTCTATCAAACCTCAGCCACTTTTTTCATGCCTTCATCTGTTAATGATCCAGACTCTGGTATTGAGGCTACTTTAGAATCAGTCACTGTAACCAGTGTGTCCGGACTGCCTTATGGTGTCGATGTAATATCCAATAATACAGACTGGACTTATTACCCTTCAAGCGGAGAAGAGTACGGATGCGTTAATATCTGTGGAACACCTCTAATTGCCGGAGAATACTATATCAACATCAGTGTAATAGCAATAGCATCAGCTTTTGGGTTTGAGCTGCCTATTAATGAAAGCTTCTCCATTCCATTTACGGTACTGGAAGGTGAAGGAAGCGGTAACGCAAGCTTTAGTACATCATCCAACTTTGGATGTGCACCGTTAGATGTACAAATTACGAATACTATTACTGGTCCAGGAACTACATATGAATGGGATTTAAACGGTTTAGGGTCTGGCACTGAGCTTACTATGAATCTTTTAACAGATGATTATGGACTTGAAACAACATGGTCTATTACAGACGAAAGTGGTTCTATCATTATGTCAGGCGGTCCATATGAAGGAGCACAAACCAACTACTCCCAATCCTTATGTGTGGGTAATGGGTGCTACACCTTGAATGTCTATGACAGCTTTGGAGACGGCATGCAATATGAAGGAGCTATAGGCAGTTACTCGCTAACAGATACTGATGGAAACACTCTTGCTCAAATAGTTACAGGTGGGAATTTCGGAGGGCAAGCCACTCATGCATTTTGCATATTTTCAGACACACCTAGTGGATGCAACCCCACATCAACTAACCCTCTAGTAACGTTTACTGAACCAGGAGAATATACCGTCTCACTAATCACAACAGTTACAGAACTCACGCTTACAGGCTTAAACATCATAACGCTAAGTGGCGGCTGGAGTGGTGATGTAGAAGAGTTTTTCGGCGGTGCACCAGATCCGTATTTCGTGCTTACGGGTGGTGAGATTGACTATGTGTCTAACTGGGTGGGCAATACTGAAGCCCCTAATTTCACTGGCCTAACAATCCCACTTGAATTCGGGACACAATATTCTTTTTCATTCTACGACGAAGATGACGTCAGCAATAATGATTACCTAGGCACAGCCACATTCACCCCTTCTTCAGGTGGCGAATTCATGATTAACGGCGGAGGTAACACCGCAATTCTAACTATTTCAGAAACAGTTAGTGCCGTTTTTGAAGATTCAGAAACCATTATAGTTTATGAATCTTTAGATGGATTCGCGGATCTTGATGGAGATGGTTTCGGTGACCCCAATATTCCAATTAACGGCTGCGACCCAGACCTTGTAACTCCTTTTTCGTTTAATGGCGAAGACTGTGATGATCAAAATGCTAATATTTATCCTGGAGCGGCAGGCACATTTAGCAACATTGACAACGACTGTAACGAGATTATTGAAGATGACGAACTACCTACTGTTGAAGGCTGCATGAACATAGATGCTTGTAACTACAACACAGAAGCGAATACTGATGATGGCAGTTGCGAGTACGAAAGTTGTATAGGCTGTACAGACCCTGTAGCACTTAATTACAATCCTGATGCTACCATAGCAAATAACGACACATGTGAGTATGCTGAATGTTTTGCAGATTTCGACAATGACGGTGCTATAACCGTTAACGACCTATTAACTTTGCTTGCAACATTTGGTTGTGACTCGGACTGCCCGACAGACTTAACGGGTGACGATTTAGTTAGCGTTGCCGATCTGTTAGAGATGCTTGCTGTGTACGGCACTATGTGTGATTAATACTTAAAAGAAAAAAACAAGAAAAAATAATGAAGAATCTTACAATTATCTTCCTAGCGCTATTAGCTTTTAACATTAGCTTTTCTCAATGTACAGCCGATTACGATTTCGGTGATGTCACGATGGGAGTATCTCCTGACCCATTCAATGGCGAGAGCTTTGACGATGGCCTCGTTGGCGAACCATACGAAGACGTTCTACATATTCTTCTTCCAATATATGTAATGGATATTGACTCGACTCTTCCACTTGACCCATCAACTCTACTTGACTCACTTCAATTGATTAGCTTGATAATGGTCGACTTGAGTGACGAAACCATGCAGTACACACCTGAAGAACTAGGTCTAGAGGTTCTTTGTAACAACAATGGCGATTCCGGAAATCCTTGCACATTCTTAGGAGGCAATCAGTACTGCGCTGCAGTAACAGGCACACCTACTATATCTGGAGAGTTTAGATGCGATATTACTATTAAAGGTTGGGTAGTTGTTCTCGGATTCCCTTTCGGACAAGAAGCTGCATACGGCTCATTACTAATAACTTTCGAGTCTGAAGGCTGTATGGACCCCGACGCTTGTAATTATGACGCTACCGCTACAATTGATAACGGCTCATGTCTATTCGATTGCCTCGGATGTACAGACGATACAGCTACTAACTATGATTCTTCTGCAACTACAGAAAACGGTTCATGCTGTTTCTTAATAGTTGCAGCAACAGCTACTGACGCTTTATGTAATGGAGGTCAAGGTTCTATTTCAGTTGAATATACGGGGTCTTCAGGACAACTTGCTGTTTACCTTAATGAACAAGTTATGGATGGCAATGAAGCTATCGTATATGTGGGGTCTTACTCTGTTTCTGTTTCCGAAATAAACCCAGAAGGATACGAATGTAGCTCTAGTGTTGAGGTCACAGTAAGTGAGCCTGACGCTATTACAATCGAAGCATCTGCTAGTGACGCTTCTGTACTTGGATTAGGAGTGGCTACTGCTGATGTTGATGGGGGGACAGGTGACGTTGTAATCACATGGGCAGATTCTGAAGGCAATGAGGTGGATCCTGACGCTCTAGAAGAAGGCGAATACACAGTTACAGCAACTGACGAGAATGGATGTTTCGCTTTTGCAACATTCAGTGTTCTTTGGGATAGCATCAACTACATACATGCTGTTGAATTCAACATATTCCCTAACCCCTCAACGGGCTTAGTGTCTATTAACTCTTCAATGAACTTGAGTGATGCAACAGTAAACGTGTTGGATGGATCGGGTCGTTTGGTTTACACACAAGAAACAAGCAACTTAAATAACTCGACACTGTTAAATCTTGAGCACTTAGAGGCTGGGGCATACTT
>Ga0307984_1000689_pt1 | contig 14454 bp, 24 predicted proteins | sample EllFjometageno78_FD_203169 | JGI IMG/M metagenome (GOLD analysis project Ga0307984, IMG submission 203169) | Marine microbial communities from Ellis Fjord, Antarctic Ocean - #78 | ecosystem: Environmental > Aquatic > Marine > Unclassified | place: Southern Ocean | collected 2014-10-09
ATTACCAGTTATATTGCTTTTAAGATCATTAGTACCCCTCCCTTCATATTTTATAATTCTATCAAGCTCCATTGTTAAATGAGCTATTGCTTTATTAATATCAGCTACTCCATTATCATTATGTTTTATTGTTTCACCACTTAATCTACATATATACTTACAGCATGATGCAATATGATAGCTCATCTCAAATGAATCAATCACAGCTCTGCATTCAGTACCATCTAATCCTTTATAATAGTTAGGAATCCTTTTATCTTCTTTATCAATCATGTTTTTGTTTCTATTAGTGTCAAAATAATATTTACTTTTGTCTTTCATAATCTTTTATTCCTTTTCTATATTCAACTGATTCACTTGCTGACTTCTTTGCATGGCAGCTATTACATAAAGTTTGTAAATTAGTATGATGCAATCTATCACCGCCAATACTTACAGCTTTAATATGGTCAACCATTTGACCTCCAGTTGTTCTTCCATCTCTTGTGCATTGCTCGCATAATGGATTGGCTTTAATGTAAAATTTCCTAGTCATTCTCCAACCTTTACTATGATAGAATGATGAGTTATCATGCTGCCTGATATGTGTCTTAGCTTTTGGAATCCAGCTCCTACTTCTTCCCTTTGGTAATGTTGGCATATTTTTTTGCTTGATTAATTAATATTTGATTTTCCATTATCTTCTCTCCTAAAGTATTAAAGAAATGAACTGTTTCATCTTTAAACTCATCATTAACTAACACATGAGCCAATGTGCTTAATATATATGTTTGAGATTCAAATTCATTATTATCCTCCCAATTATAATCTTTACCTATCTCATACATAATGTTTACAGTTTGCGTTAAACATTCAGATGTAACAAATGTTATTTCTTTATCATCATCTATCATAACGTTATCAAATAATAATATTCCTCATCTACACTTTTTATATATTCCATATTATTAAAGTAATCTAATAAGCTTTCTCTGTTTCTACTCTCCCATATATCATGGCATCCTTTACGTTCTCCCATTGATAAACAATGATAAGTAATATTATTTTTATCTAATACTAAATCAGCTCTTCTTGATCTTGGGATAATATGGCTGTGAGATAAAGAAACATTATGACCGCTTCTTCTGCAACCAGTACAAATAAACAACCTCTCGTTAGCTATCTCTATGTATACCTTAACCAACTCTCTTTTTATTTTATCTTGTTTCTTACTCATATTAACCTTAATTGTGCAGTATGTTGTTTTAAACGTTTTAAAGCAGCATCATAATATTCTTTGTCAAGTTCACAAGCAGTAAGGTCGTAACCTAAGTTATGACATGCAATAGCTATTGAGCCACTTCCTAAATGTGTATCAATAATTTTGTCTCCTTCTTTTGCATATTTTATTAATAAATACTCATATAATTTAATTGGCTTTTGCGTTATATGTCTTTTTTTACCATCATAGTCTGGTAATGTAGATAATCTTTTAAAAATTCTAATATTTTTTTTTATACTACACCAAGCCATTTCACCCTCAGAAAATGAAAGATTAGGATTTAATTTATCCCATATTATCCAGTTATTATTTAATTGTAAATTAAAATAATTACCACCCCAAATTATTTGTTCTTTACTAACTCTAAATAATTCATCAAAATATTTTTTATTTGGAACATTTTTATCCCAATTTTTTCCTTTTGCAAAGTTATGATTTCCACTTCCCATTGTCATTTTACCAGCATCAATTCCATAAGGAGGATCTACTATTGCTAAGTCAAAATAATTATCCTCGTATCTTGACATTAACTCCATATTATCTTCATTTGTTATATTAATCATATGTAGGTAATGTAATCTGTAAAGTTGAATTTGACCAATAACTAACTTCATTCATTAAATCATTAAATTCTTTTTTAGATAATGTTGATGTTCCTTTTATATATGTTTCAGTATAACCATCAGCATCTAATCTTTCTCTTTGTAAGAATTTTACTTGAATAAGTTCTTTCATTTCTTCTTTAGTATAACCAGTATTGTCTGACAAAATTGCAACCCATGACCAAAATAAACTGTTCTGGTCTTTAGTTCTGTTATTATTTCTTTCTATAATTTTAATAACAACATCCATTCCTTCTAATTCCATTAGTTGATCTTGAAATTGTTGTTTGTTATTCAATATCAACTTCCCCTTTTTTATTTCTCCAAATGCTTTCATGCAATGTGTATATTATGATACAAATCAAACCAATCATAACGACTGGAGTGATAAGTATTGTTATTATTATTTTTATTATTTCTTTCATTGATAAATATAAAAAATTTAAATTAAATTAATTACAACTAAATTATTATTGTTTTTCTCATACATCTCTAAGTTTTTAATATTAATGTCTAATTTCCATCCATCCATAATTTGTATTTTAGTTTTTTCTACAAATTCTGAAATTTGTTCATTAGTTCCTATTAATCTTATATCATCAGATTTATTTTTAAAATCAATATAATTTATATTACCTAAATGTGACATATCACTTGAATAAGTACAAACTTCTTGTAATTGAACTTTTAATCTAAAATCCCAAACTAATATTTTATTCGTTTTCATTAGGTAACTCAGATAATGCTCCATCTTCTATGTTTATACTTACTTTTCCATATTTTTCCTCTATTTCTTTTTGTACTGTTAAAAATTCTTTATCTAAATTTGAAAGCTCATTTATCATTTTACTTTTTTGAGCTTCTAATCTACCAATCTCAACATACATTTGATTTAATTGTCCTACATGATCTTGAACTGATTTTAACTCCTCTTTGTTTAATTTTTTTGCTTTCATTTATTTTAATTTTGTTGTTATTTTTATAATATCATTATTAAGGGATTTTAAACCAGTTCCGTTTTTACTTCTATAAGCTAATCTTTTATCCAATTGATGCTCTGCAACATTATCATTTTTCCAAATTATTGTTTGCCAGTATTTAATCCACTTATAATAAGTTTTTGGATTAATACTAAAATCATCCGTATTTCTAACTCCATTCCAGAATGACATTTGAACATCTTCGAATTCTAATAAACCAAATGATTGTTTAAGATCAAAAGATAAGTTATAAGCCATATTAGCCTTTGTTTTTGGGTCAACATTATGCTGACCTAAATCAAGATATGTTTTTGACAATAATGTTAAGCACATTTTAGTAAGCTCTATATTATCTATTTTTTTTATCATGCTCTAATTGATTTAATATGTTCATTGCTTCATTATGACTTTGCAAATGTTTATCTACTTTACTTATTCCGACTGATTGCAAAGCCCATTTAGATTCGTTTTTTGCCCAATTTTTAAGCCTTCTTGATGTTGACCAAGTTTTCATTGTATCTTTTTTTAAAACACCTTTTTTTGTTGGTTCACTCCAATACTCAAAAAAATCATTAAGCATAGCTTTTGAAAAATCTTTAAAACTCATAACCTCATCAAAAAATTGATTTTTACTGTTAGCTTTATTAAATTGATTATTACTTAAATTATTACTTACTTGTGTTTGGTTTTGTGATGTCAGGTTTCCCGCAGTCAGGTTTTGTGACTTCGGTAATTCAAAAACTATATAATCAACACCAATAAATTTATTATTTTCTCTTATTTGTTGTCTTTCAACATAACCATTTTCAATAAGCTCATTCATTGTTGATCTAATACTTGTTCTACCTTCTTTTAAAATAACTTCTAATCCTTTAATAGATAACTCCCAATGATCACTTAAACTTAATAGCATAGCTAATAAACCTTTTGCTTTTAAAGACAATCTTTTATCCTTAAAAATACGATTACAAATTGTTGTGTAATCTTTGCTTTTTATAACTCTAACTATATCCATTAAATAAATTGTTTTCTAATTTTTGTAATCTTTTTTTTGTGATATTATATGCTTTTTCTGAAATATCTGTTCCAATATATTTTTTGTTTAATTTATTTGCAACAGCTAAAGTTGTTCCAGTTCCCATAAATGGATCAAATATTAATTCATCTATAACTGTTAATTTAATAATATTTCCAATAACTTTTTCTGGAATTTGATTTGAATAATTTTCTTTTTCTTTACTAACATTTTTTATTAAATTTATTTCCCACCAATCATAAAGTTTTACTTCTGGATTAACTCTTATATCTTCTGGATTTTTTGCTTTTTGTTTTACTTTGTTAAAATCTGGCGTGCAATTAAACCAAGCAATAGTCCTATGTTGTTTACCCATATTACTATTATATACCCATTGAACACATTTAGTTGGAACTCCCATTGTTGGAACTATATATTTAATAATATCTTCTATATAATGAATTACTACTAATTTAAAACCTTTAAAATTTTTAAATAAATCTAAATATTCATTTTTACTTAAATTATCTTTATAAGAATCATATTTCCAACCTACATTATATGGAGGATCGGTAATTATTAAAGTTTTATTTTTATCTAAATCCTTAATTATTTCTTTAAAATTTTTATTATATATCATTATTCAAATAAACTTAATTGACCAGACCCACCCCACAAAACTGATTGATTTTCTATTGCATTTAATACATCCACTTGGCTTTTAATTCTTTGTTTTAATGATATCATATAATCTTCAATTTCTTTAATAGTTTTTGCAACAAAATAACCTTTTTTAGAACTACATAAACCAGCTAATTGATTAGTTGTTCTAATGTAATTAATAAACTTTCTTAATCTTGCAGGATTGATTCTTAAAGACTCACAAATCTTTGTTGATGTTATTGCATTATCTTTTCCAATTCTAGCTCCTAAACCTTTTATTAGGTCATCTACGATTAACAATTCCACTTCTGTCAATTCATAAGTATACTCTTCAAATCCTTTAATCATAATTTAAAATATAAAATTTCTTTTCTTAATTTTTCTATCATATCTTTCTTTTCCTTATACCCTTCACCATAAATTGAAAATGATGTCATTTGGCTAATAAAATTAGTAAAAGTATCTTTCATTGGTTTATAGAGCTTAATATCTCTTTTAAACTGTTTAACATGATAAACACTTGTTGAATGATCACAATTTATTATGTATTTACTAATGTCTTTATGTTTAAAATCAAGATAAACTTTTAAATAATAAATAAACATTCTCTTGGCCATAATAGTGTTTTTTAATCTACACTTATGATTAGTTACATTTTGCGGATTTGCATTCCAAATATTACATGATATTTTTAAAGCTTCTTGTATTAATTTTTCCATTTTATTTTTGTTTATATAAAACATCTTTGCTGTCACCTATGGCATCCATTAACGTATCAAAAACAATATCAATAGTATAATCATTAGAAACAAACATTGCTTTATTTATTTCATGCTCATAATTTTTTACACAATTAAACATTCTATTAAATTTCTGTTTGGCTTGATGTTTGTGCTGATCTCTTAAAATATCACATTGCTCAGAAACACATTTAACCATAGCTAAAAGCATAACTATTTCTATTTCTTTTTTTACGCTACTCATTTATCTGATTTTTTAATTCATCTTCACCCAAGCAATTTGTAAAACCAATTGTTTTAATAATATTTCTGGCTAAAGCTCTTTTTTCAGCTACCTCAACTAAAAAATGATTTCTACAATTTTTAATAGATGCACTACCAAAAGTTTCAATTTGCTTTAACCATTCATTATCTGCATCTTTCATAAATGAAACCGATTTTATTACAACATTTTCTAAAGAACAACAAATCACTTCAAATTCAACTTTTATATTTTGACTCAGTTGTATTTTTTCAACACCGCTTCTTGTAACAATTGTAAAACCTCTTTTGTCAGAAAAAACATCTTTTTTTGTTAAATTATAATCTTTATAAATCTTTGTTAATTCTTTTTTATCCATTTTGTTTTAATTTATTGCTAACCATTTATCATTTAAATGCTTTAAATACTTAACCGCATAAAATAACTCTTTTTCATTGTATTTAAACTTTGCAAATTCTATATTAAAGCACCAAAATCTTTTATATATTATTATAGAATCTTTATTAGATATTAATTTATATTTCATAATCCTAAAATATTATCTATTAAACTTGGTAAAATTGCAATAACTAAAACAATTACTGTTACTAAAATATAACAAGCAATTGGAACTAAAATGTTTATTAATGTTTTCATAATTTTTTTTTAGTAGGGGGTTTTTACACCCCCCTAATTATTATTTATTGACAAATGTTCCTTTGTTCCATTTGTGATCTACAAACATTCCATCTAAGCTCATTGTTAAATCTCCATTATTAGTAACATAGAATTTAGCTTTTTCAAATCCTACTATTGAGTTAAGACCTTTGATTATTTCTGTTTTAGTGTACATTTTAATAATTTTTAAATTAATAGTTATTTTGTGTACTGTAAAAGTAATAATAGTTTTCCACATAAATGCCTTAAAAGGTAATAACTTTTAACATTAATTAAGTTTACTAGAGTATAATAAAAAAGAAAAAGCCCTCAAGAAGAGAGCTTTAACTTAAAAAATACACACTAAATAAACAATTATAGAACAAATTTATATAATTATTTTAAAAATTGTTTGTTTTTTATAAGTTTTTTCTATTGATTTTGCATTATAAGAAGAAAGTTCATTATTTATAGGATAACCTCTAAAACCTTTTGTATGTTGTAAATCTACTCTTATATCATGCCGTTCTTTATTTTTCATAATATATATATTTTGAGCAGCTCTAGAGCTTAAATTTAAAGCCTTTTCAGAATAAGCATTAGCTCCCACTAGACTTGATCCTCTACATAAAAAATCTGTTATCATTGTTTCATGCAAATGACCGCAAATCATAAAATCAAGTATTACTCCATTTCTAGAATATTTAGATACAACTTTAGCAATAATAGAACTATCCATTTTTCTTAAAGTATGACCATGAATAAGTAAAACATTATGACCATTTACTTCAACAACTAACTCTAATGTTCCAGATGTAACAAATTTAATTTCTGTAAGTAATAATTTTAATATGCTAAATATTGTATAATCATAGTTATCTGTTGCAATTATATCAGTAAATCCATATTCATAAGCTCTTGATTCATTTCCACTAACACAACCAACACTAATATTAGCAATACTATTTAAATCTAAAATAAAGTTCTTTAATAAATGAACACCTAAAAAAGTTGCTGAAGCTCTATTTGTGGCCATAGAAAGTTTTTCTTCTACTCTTCTATCTGAATTTAACAAATCACCAGTAATAGCTATAAAAATATCATTACACTCTTCTAATTTAGCATATCTTTTAATGTGATAAGCAAATTTTTGTAATCTTTTTGATGCAATTTTAAAATCATATTTGTTATGCTTTAAATCTACAAGCTCATTAAAATGAGGATCTGAAATGTGAACTATTAAAACAGATTTATTATTGCTCTTATGTTTTCTTATTGATGTTTTTAAGCTCTCTGTCTTTAATAACTTTATTATTTCGGCATTATATTCACTTAATGCATTATCTACTCTTGAATGCTCTCTAAATGATTTATTTTTTATTCTATTTAAATCAGCTTGCTTTTGATTGTTTTTAGATAATTTAATATTATATTCTACAATTTCTTTATCTGCTAAATAATATTTCACTATATCTCTTATTCTATGCCTTAAAGAATGTTTTGTAACTTTTAAATGATATTTATTTATTAAATGTTGTGCTATTTTAGAAAAGCCATAACCCTCTTCTTCAAATAAATGTAATATTTCTTCTTTATATTCTAAATATTTACTCTCCATTAGTATGTCCAGATAACTCCTGAAGGTTTAGAAGAATTTTTAATCATATCTCCCATATCTGTATGAATAAATGAAAATCCATTTTTATTATGAGAAATTCCAAATCTTGTTAATCCTGCTTCCATTAAAGCTCCTAAAATTACAGCTCTTTCTCTACTTGTTTTAACTAAAATATCTACTGCCAATCCTTTAGTATGTTCAGAAGATAAATTTGGATTTCTTTTAACGTATTTAATAGATTCTGGATGATTATTACATCTATAACCGCTTGTTATAATAAATTTTATTTCTTTGCCATTATAATCAAAACTTTTTTCTCTTGCAGATATTAAAATTTTTAAAAATGTTCTATTTATTTTATTTGTTCCACATCCACAACTACATGCAAACTCAGATAATTTAAAATATTTAGACCTCATAATTATTTTTTAATTTTTTCTAATGATCTACCTCCAAAATAAGACCCTATTACTGTTATTAAAACTAATTGCAATAAATCAACCCATGTTGATTTTACTTCAAAAGCAATTACTCCAGCATCTATAAATACTAATAAAACAGTTGATACTACTAAGAATATAAGCACCATTGGTCTTACATTTTTACTTAACCAGCTATCACTTTTCATGTCTACACTCCAACGGCTTGAAATTTCTTTTTCTATTTCTGCCTCATGTTTTAATATTAATTCATTTATTTTTAATTCAGCATCTAATTTTTCTTCTTTAGATGTATGTATATTGTCTATTACACTGCCTACTCCTTTAACAAGTTCAGTTGCTCCTGCTGAAAATATTTTAGATATTATACTCATTATATTGTTTTTTTAATCCACCTAAATGTTTTTTTATACCATCTATTATCTTTTTTGTTTTGCTTAGTTAAACAAACACCACAAACGGAATCAGTTACTGTCAATCTAACTGTGTCTATTATTGTTTGTAAAACTATTTTATAGTTATATTCAACACTATCTTCACCCATTTTTAAAATATTACGTTCATACATATTACTTAAATTCCAAAGACTATCGCTGTATATTTTTTTAATATTTTTTATATCTCTTTTTTTTCTCCATAAATCTTGCTCTAATAAAACTTTTTCTTTTTTATTATTGCTTACTAATTCAACAGCACTATCAGCTGCTAAAAACAAACTATCTACATTAATATCAAATGATTTTAATTCTTCATTATCTTTATTATTTGTAAAACAAGCACTTAAAAATAATAATAAAACAAAACATTTAATTTCCATTTATATTTTTTAAAGTTTCTATAAATTTATCATTTAGCTTTTTATAATCACTTCTTAAAACAATAACCTCTTCTTGTAAATTTTCTATTTGATTTGTTAAAGTAGTTTTATTGTCTATGTATAAATACCCAATAGCAATAATGCAGAAAAACAATCCTCCAGCTAATGGATTAGCTGCAAAATCTTTAAAATTTATTGGTGATTTCATTTTTTATACCACTTATATAATTTAAATATAGATATTGATATTGCTAATACTAACGAAATAAAAGTTAAATATTCATTACAATCCGTAATTGACAAACCTATTGCAGAAGCATTTGGAATAACAACTTCTAATGTATCTTTTAAATCACTATTCATTTGAAAATGGTAAAGGCAAAGTTTCCTCTGTTGGATTCTTTTGTAGATTAATATTTTCAGCTAATTGTGCATCCATTTCAGCTGGTGTAGGATCAGTCATTACATTTAACCAAGCATCTACATCAGCTTCTGTTAGGTTTTCATATAAAACAAAATCATTAGGATCTGGTGATGTTAAAGCCATAGCACCATAAACATCAGCATAATAATAATCTGCTTCATCTTCTGTTCCTTCTGTTGCAGTTCTTCTCCAATGAATCATGTTTACTACATTTTGAAGCTCTTGCCCTTCTACTGTTTCTTGGATTACACAATCCATTGAACTAATTACCCATTTATAAGTTATCATTTTTTTTATTTTTAATTATTTTAAGCATACTCTGCAAGCGTTTTAGTTACAGTTACACCACTGTTATTTGTTATTTTTATTTTTAAATCATAATTTGAATCAAGCCAAATAGTTGAAGCTCTGTTTGGAGGATCAGCTGGAGTATTTTGTGATGTTAATGATAAAACTCCATCAATAGAAACTTGAGATTGAGTGTTAGCTTTTATTCTCATTACCTCTGTTTCAGTAACACCACTTGTTGATGAATTAGCTGATATAGCAACTTCACCTCCACCAGTTGCACTACTTAAACTTCTATTTGTAAGCATCATTAAATTACTTCCTCCAACACTTCCAGCAACACCGAATTTTAATCCATATCTATTATTATTGCTTTCATCTTGTAAGGTATAACCATAATCTTGTCCAGCTTGAAAACTTCCTCCAGTTGTTCTTATTATTCCAGTTACTTGTAGCTTCGCACCATTGTCTGATGTTGTTCCAATTAAAATATTTTGATTTGCATTTATTCTTAATGCTTCAACACCATTTCCAGAAACAAACTTTACAAAATTACTTGTAGCAGTTGTTCCTATAAATAAACCACTATTATTTGGATCATAAGTAATTAAAGCAGATGATACATTATTTGTTGTTCCAAACATAATAGACTGTTTAGCATTTGCACCAGCACCAGTTCCTATTAATGATAATCCACTAGGAGTTGCAGATTCAACGATTAACGTATCTGCTTCACTATTAGGAGTATAATTAGCAGCAGCACCATCTAAAATATGTGTTTTACCTTTTGGATTTAATGTTCCAATACCAACGTTACCTCCAATAGGATTTAAAACTAAATTTTTACCAATACTATTACCATGTTGTGCTTGAATCCATGCATAAGTTGCACTTCCAATACCCATAAATAAATGAGTATAAAAAGGAACACCAACAGCACTTAATCTTATATTTGAATTTGCAGATGTTGTTGCTATTGTTGTTGATGCTGGACCACCAGAAGGATTTTCAATTAATAATTTAGCACCTTCATCTCCACTTGTTGCTCCAATTAGTACGCTTCCTCCACTTGCTATTCTTGCTCTTTCAACATCATTTGTAAAAAATTTTAAAGGAGTATTACTTTCATTTCCTAATATAGTATCACTATCTCTTGCATAAATTGAAAAAGTATTATTATTAGTTGTATCTTTTATAGTAAGTTTTGGACTTGCTGCATTAGTAATTAATAAATCCCCAGTTAATGTTCCTCCAGTTAATGGTAAAAATGGACCTAAACCTCCACCATGAGCATCAACATAACCCTTACTTGCACTATCCGTATTTGCAACTGGAATAGCTGGGATTGTTACTTGACCACTAAATGTTGCAGTTGTTCCATTAAATATTCCACTAGTTTGTAATCTACCTAAAAATTTAAATGTATCAGTAGAAGATGTTGGACTAAAATCAACTCTTGTTCCAGTTGTTATTATGTCAAAACCATAAATTCCTCTTCTAATAGCAAATTGATCAGCATAATCTGGACTATTTAATAAAAGTTGCTTACTAAATGATGACGTACCATTTACTTGTAACTTTTTTCCATTGTCTGATGTTGTTCCAATTAGTAGATTTCCTCCAGATGTCAATGTCATTCTTGTAGCACCAGATGTGTAATTATTACCAGTTGCCCAAGTAAAACTTTGATGTGCATTATTATATCGTCCAGAATATATTTTAAAATCACCTCCTCCAGTTCTAAACTCTGTTGAGTCATTTAAAATTCCACTTGCTTGTTTTAGTTTTAAAGCAACAGCCGTATTAGTAACCAATCCACTATTAAACCAAGCGTTACCATATACATTTAACTTATATCCACTATCAGTTGTTGTTCCAATTAGTACGTTTCCACCAGTAGTAATAGTTAGTCTTGTGCTTCCATTAGTTTTTATATCTAATTTATGGTTAGAACTTGTTCCAATAACACCAGTTGCTGATTGAGATTGAATAAAAGTAGTCGCACCACCAGTTCTTGTTACATCCAATTGACCATTACCACTATTAATAAAAGCAGCAGTTGTTCCAGTTAATGCTCCACCTAAAGTTCCACCAGCTAATGGTAAAAATGGACCTAAACCTCCACCATGTGCATCAACATAACCCTTACTCGCAGCATCTGTTGTTGCTACTGGAGTAGCTGGAATTGTTACTTGACCACTAAATGTTGCAGATTTATCTCCGTTTAAAGTAAGGATTGCTGCACTATCAGAGTTTCTTTTAAATGTTAAACTTCCACCAGTTCCAGATGTATTACCAAATAAAATAAGAGGATTAGAATTTGATGCAGCTGCTGTAAATCTTAAATATTTTGTTGAACCAGCATTTATATTACCAGTTGTTATAATATTTCCATTTACTTGTAGTTTATTAGAGCCATCATCAGATGTAGTTCCCAAAAGTAGATTTCCCCCAGATGTTATTCTTGCTCTTTCTGATTGTGTTGTGATACCACTATTAGAACTTCTAAATATTATACCATCAAAACCACCTAAAATTAAATTTGATCCTTCTCCTCTAAATAAACCAACATTACCATTAGTAAATTCTAATCGATTTCCAGTTGTTCCTAAAACAACATTTCCAGATAGTTTACTATTTCCACTTACTTGCAGTTTACTTGATCCATCGTCAACTGTTGTGCCTAAAAGAAAATTTCTACTATTAGTAAAAGTTGCTATTGAAGATCCAGCATTGTTTCTTACAAGTATATTACCATTAGCAGTTTTTGCAGTAAGTTTATCACCTTTTAAATCACTAGCACTTAATAAAGTTGTAAAAGTTCCAGTTGTTCCAGTCAATGCTCCAGTTAAAGTACCTCCAGTTAATGGTAAAAATGGGCCTAAACCTCCACCATGTGCATCAACGTAACTCTTACTTGCACTATCCGTATTTGCAACTGGAGTAGCTGGAATTGTTACTTGACCACTAAAAGTAGCAGTTGTTCCAGTTAATGAGCCACTAAATGTTGCATTTCCACTTGTATCAAAAGAAAGCATATCAACAGAATTTCCATAAATAGCAATTTTACTTGCGTTTCCATAAACACCAAATGTTCTATCTGTATTGTACCATAATTTAAGGTCATTACGCATCCTTGAATTATTACCAATATTGTCAAAATTGGTAAAAAACGCCTCTCCATTTGCTTGAAAATTACCATTTACATATAATTTTTTACCACTATCAGTTGTTGTTCCAATTAGTAGATTTCCTCCAGATGTCAAACGCATTTTTTCAGAGCCACCAACTCCAAATATCATAGTATTTGCACCACTTGTACCAGTTAAATAAGCAACTCCAGAACTAACAAACATATATAAAGCTCCAGTAGAATTTTTTGCTAAAAATCCACTTTCCCCAGACAAAGTATTTTCACCAGATTGCACATAAGTTGCCGAAGCTCCTCTAAATCTTGCAACATATGTTGCACTTGTATCTTGTACATCAAGTTTATTACTCGGACTGGATGAGCTACCAATCATTATTGAATTAGTAGTTGTGTTTCCATTATCTGTAACCTCTTGAAGAGTATCATTTGCACCAACTTGCCCATCTACATAATTTTTTACACTTAATGCTGTTGGAACATTAGTAACAGCTGCACCAGTCATTGTATCACTATTTAACCAATCAGTAATATTGATTGTACTTTTTTCTATTCCAGTAGATGTAATGTTAAAACCAGCAACAGTTCCTTTTGTTTTATTTTGATATTGTGCTGATAAATCATCTTGATTAATTAATATTGTTGAATTAATACTAATGTCTTCATATAATAAAGTAGAATTAACTGAAATTGCTCTATCTGTTGCTCCTTGATTAGAAGACACTGTTAAAGCTAATGGTTCTCCTTCATTACTATTAATTAAATTAAATGTGTCGCCAGTTTTAAAAACAGTTTCACCAAGTGAGATAATTGGTAATGATGTCAAAGATTTTTGATCAGCAATATGAATACCAGTTATATCACCAGTAAAAGTTGTTGATGCTTCAAATTTTATAACATTAGAACCTTCACAATCTAAATAAATACTATAAATACCAGAAGATGTAATGTTTAATGATGTTCCAGCAGTACCAGCCTTTACTAATAATGAACCAGCACTTAGATTTATAGTAAAATTAATTTGGAATGGTTTACCTTGTGTTAAAACTCCTTGAGATAATTCACTAACTGATCCAGTTGCAGTAAATGTTGCTCTATTAGTAGTTGTATTAATAGACCATCCAGCACCTAAAGACCATCCAACAGCAACATTAAAGTTTCCATTAACAGCTACATTTGAACCTACTGATGCAACTGATTTGCTAACTGATGCAATTGGTGAGTTAAACATTAAAGCATTAGTTGTAGGATTTATAATTTTTGCGTTAGAAATAGGATTATTTGTTTGCGCGCCTCCATTACCACCTAAGTTATTATTTAATGTTGTTGATGTTACTGGATCTCTTAATATTTGATAACCTTCATAATCCCACTCATCAAATAATGTATAAAAAACACCTCTTTTGAAAAAATAAATAGGATCAGTAGTTCCAGCTCTAAATTCTCTTAATTTTCCAATTGGATTAATATATCTTGGTCTTGTAACACTTCCACCAGTACCAGTACCAGTTTGATTTTTATTAGCATCACCAACTGTCAATCTCATTGTAGGAGTTATAA
>Ga0307984_1000690_pt1 | contig 14452 bp, 11 predicted proteins | sample EllFjometageno78_FD_203169 | JGI IMG/M metagenome (GOLD analysis project Ga0307984, IMG submission 203169) | Marine microbial communities from Ellis Fjord, Antarctic Ocean - #78 | ecosystem: Environmental > Aquatic > Marine > Unclassified | place: Southern Ocean | collected 2014-10-09
TATCCTGCTTTTATGAAAGGCGAGCGGATGAAACAGGGAGATATTGAGAAGTTTAGAGGCATGTCTCATGAGACGTTGAGCTATGAAGCTGTTGAAGGTAAAAAACCATCTTGGACAAATAGCATGTTCTCAGGGATGCCTACCATTCAAATTACGGGCCTGGGATTTACAGCATTGCCTAAAGTCATTTGGCTCATCTTAAGGTTTTTCATGTCTCCAGAACTTATGACTTTATTCATGGCGATGATCTCAGGTTATGTTTTGGCGTTGTGTCTTAAAGCTCCTCCTTGGATTGCGTTTTTAGTCGGCGCCACGTTTGGACTCTCTACAATAACGACACTTTACTTGGCAGCTGGACATGCTTCGAAGGTTCGTGCCATCGCTGTGATGCCTGGAGTGCTCGGGGGTGTTATTTGTGCATTCCGTGGCAAAAGAGCTGCTGGCGTTGGTGTTTTTACATTGTTTCTCGCGCTACACCTGTATGCAAACCATCTTCAGATGACCTATTACCTGATATTTCTTGTCGGAGCAGTAGGTCTTTGGGAGTTGATTTCGTCCTTGCAAAAAGGCCAAACCAGATACGCTCTGATCACTTCTTTGTTTCTTTTGATGGGTACATTTTGTGCTGCTCTTCCTCAGTCGGCAGATCTATATCTCACTCAGGAATATGCATCTCAGACCACCCGTGGAGAGGCAATATTAACGGATCCGAACGCGCCAAATACAATGCTTGCCGAAGACGGACTTGACGACCATTATATATTAGAATACAGCATGGCCCGAGGGGAATGGTTGTCCGTATTTGTGCCAAATATTAAAGGAGGTGCAGACCCACTGTACTGGGGAGAACAGAGATACAGTAGTGGTGCTTTTTATTTCGGGGCCATCGCATTTGCTTTGTTCCTTGCATTCTTTTTTGTCGGAAAAGACCGCATAAAATGGCCGCTTATGTTTGTCACTGTTCTGGCGATTATTTTGTCATGGCGTGACACGTCTTTTGTTTCGGAGTTCTTTATAGATCATTTCCCCCTTTTTAATAAATTTAGGGACACAAAGATGATGCTCGTCATTGTGCAAGTTGCCGTGGCCACTGGCGCAACGCTTGCCCTTAAAGAAATTTGGGAGGAAACCAATTCTAAGAATTGGAAACCTTGGCTTTATTCGTTTGGAGGAATTGTATTTGTCTTGGCGCTTTTTTATGCGCTTCCTTTAATCTTTTTCGACTTTACTTCAAGCATCAGAAATGATCAAGCTGTGGAGCAATTGGGCAAATCCAGCGCGGTAGATTTGAGGATTGATATTTTTCGAGATGACATTCTTAGGACCATGGGGCTTCTCATTGTGTTCCTCGGTTTGGTCATTTTAACACTCAAAAACATCATCAACCGAAACGCATCGATTGCTCTTTTGTCAGTTCTCATGATTGCCGAAATAATCGCCGTCAACAGCCGATATCCGATCAATTGGGTGCCTGCGTTTGAAGCCACTTACCCATTTGAAGCCACACCTCCAGATTTGGCAATACTGTCATCAGAAACTGCCGGGTTAAATGGGTATGAAGATCTCAAGAAATCTTACATTGAGATTGAAGAAGAGAAATTAGGCCACAAATTGACTCGCTTACATTCAAGGGCAAAATTGGCGGCTTCTTTTGCCGCATTAAACGCGTTAACCCATTACCGTGTTCTCGATTGGCAAAATCCATTTAATGACGCCAGGACCTCTTATTTTCACAAATCTGTAGGCGGATATCACGGTGCAAAACTGCAAAGATATCAAGATTTTATTGACCGTGTTTTGCGTCCGGAAATAGAAGATTTCGTGGCGTTTGCACAAACTTCAGGAATCGGATTGGCGACCACGCGTCTCAAAGCTCTTGCCATGCTTAACACGAAGTTTATCATTCTTCCCGGCGAGGAACAACCCCTTCCTTTAGGAGGTGCATTGGGTCCCGCTTGGGTTGCAGATAACATTCTGTGGGTCGATGATGCAGAAGCTGAAATTTCGCAAATTAAAAATGTGGACCTCGCTTCTACGGCGATTATGCACACAGACTTTTTATCGGAAACAGCTTCATTTTCGATTCCTGACAGTGATGTTTCTTCGGATAACATTTCGGATGTTTCTCTCATTCATTATCACCCTGATGGATCTACTTATGAAGTAAGTACTGAGCATGATGGTATGTTTGTGTTCAGTGAGGTTTGGTATCCTGATGGATGGAAAGCAACAGTCGATGGAATAGAAGTTCCTCTTGTGAGGGCGAATTATATACTGCGTGCTCTTCCTATAACCGCAGGACGCCATACAGTAGAACTTAGGTTTGAACCTTCAGGCAGGAAATTGGCAGGGTTAGCGAGTGGAGTGGGATCTGCTGTTTTGTTGTTATTTCTTCTCTCCATGTCTTATATGGCATATATGGAACGCCGTAAACGTATAGTGTAATGAATCTGATTCACACAAGTGTATCGAACGATTGGGATGATGCGTTTTGGGACAAATGGGACAACTTTCTGACAGGAAACCCAAGCGCATACCTTGACTCTAGGTCAGTAAAAGCAGCCTTAGATGTCCCGCAGCGTTTATTAAGAGCACTTTGCTGGGTAGATCATTCGAGTAATATTTTAGGTGTTGCTACAACAGAAGATACTGCAGCTGTCAGTCAATCAAAAGGTCAATTTCTGAAAGCAGACAGACCTGTTTTTAAGCTTGCGCAAAAATATTTATATCGTGGAGATGGCAAGTTTAAACTGAACATAAGGGTGTTAGGAATGGTGCTCTCCAGTGGAGATCATGCATTTAGATTCTCGGATACTTTGTCAAAAGAGGAAATACACAATGCAATTGACGAGGCGGTATATCTTCGTCCATACCCGAATTCAACCGTTCCCCGGTCGATTCTTATTAAGGATCACTACAGTGAGCTTCCTTGGGGAGATCGGTTTGCTGGGAAATCTAGTTGGCATCCCAAATGGGTGGATCTTGAATTTGACCCTGTGATGGAGATTGATTTGAAGTCTGATTGGACGAGTTTTGACGATTATAGCAATGCTTTACGAAAAAAATCCAGAACGAAAATTAGAAAGATTTTCAAGAGTTCAGAAGAATTGATTCAAAGGGATTTGTCTCTGAAAGAAGTGATTTCACTTTCTGATGAATTATACGATTTATATTCAAAAGTGTATGGAAGAGCTGGTTTTCAACTGGGAAAACTGCACAAAGAGGATATCATTTCTCTGAAAAAACATTGGGGAGATCACTTTCCTGTCATCGGTTATTATTTTGAAGGAAACCTTGTAGGATTTCAGTGCGGAATAGTTACCAATTATACTGTAGAGGCTTTTTTTGTTGGTTTTAATGAAGATGAAAACAGAGTACATGCAATCTATCAAAGGATGTTGCTTGAATTTGTAACTCAAGGGATTGAGCGAGGTGCATGTAAGATTTCTCTTGGCAGAACGGCATTGGATATTAAATCTTCATTGGGAGCCACTCCCAGAAGATTGTCCTGTCATATGAGGGTAAATAAGCCTGCGATTCATTTCTTATTAAGAGTTATTGCTGGCGCTTCTTCCCCGAAAATCCCACAACTTAAAAGAGCGTGGAAAGATGATGATATTCAACCCTAGGCGATATTATATTCACAGTTTGAAACAGAAATTAAATGAACAATAAAGTAGCATTCGTATTGATTGGTGTTTGGCTTTCGGCGCTCACATATATACAATTTTCAACTGAACCTGTTGTGATCTCAGACAAAGAGTCTGCTGTGATTGCCTATGAACCTGTTGTGATCTCAGACAAAGAGTCTGCTGTGATTGCCTATGTTCATGGAGACACTATTCAGCAAGGCATGTTGTTAATACAAAGCTTGGAGGCGACCCTCAGAGCAAAAATGACAGAGGTTGAGTCTGTTTTGCAAGCACAAGCTCTCCCCCTTCAAGAAGAGGCGCAAGAACTCATAAGCTATGCAAATTCAGGACAGGCATCTTCTGAGGAGATTGATATTGCGAGTCGGAGAGTAGGCGAAATTGAAAGCACTTTAGAAAGGATGCAATACGAAGCTGAGCAAAGTTTTGCACTTCGCGAGAAAGCGATGCAGGACACGATTGCCAAACATCTCACAGAAACACTCCGTACATTTTCTCAAGATCAAGGAATTGATTTGGTTTTAAATTGGGGTCTCAGTGGTGAAGGTGTTCTTTATGGGACAGATTCACGTGACATCACAACCGAGGTTTTGGAAGCTTTAAACGTACCTAAATAAATATTTATTATGATTCTCTCTGATACAAAAAAGAAGGAGCATATTGTTGAGTATATTTTGTTTTTATGGCAAATTGAAGACCTTATTCGGGCCGCTAAATTTAATCCTGACATTCTTGAGGGTTGGGCGGAGGAAACCGCAATGAGGGAGGATACGGATCCTGATAGAGAAAAAGAATGGATCGTGGGATTGGCTCAATCTATGCGTATAGAGGGAAAGGAAGACTCGGGTCACATCACTAAAGTAAGTGAACCATTGGTTGAATTGGCTCACCTTCACGAAATGCTTCTAGGAACGGTTGAAGATTTAAAATATAAAGAAGCATTTGAAACAGCCAAACCTTTCCTGAAAGAGTTGAGTGCAAAGCAAAATGATGAAGCTGTTCACCCCGTAGAACAATTGCTTATCGGGTTATATGGTTGGTTGATGTTACGAATGAAAAAAGAAGTCATTTCTCCTGAATCTGAAGCTGGATTTGTTTCTTTTAGAAACTGGGCAAATGCACTGGCAAGGGGGCATATTAAAGTGTATTACGAAGCATAAACAACAATACTATCCTTGTTTTGTTGTTAAAAACTCAAGGGAGTCGATGTGTTAATAGGCCTTCGTTTGGCGATTTTGCAGTATGCTACCTACTACACCTCTTCACAATATTCAGCTATGGAAAGCTGAGGTGATAGACCCCTCTTCTGAAGAAGGGCTGATACGTTTTGCAACATTAAAATCAAAAGGACTTATTCATTCGGAGATTGATACTTTAGAAAGTCAGGTGGTAGAGTTGGCCATCATTCGAAATCCATCTCTTAAAGACAACCCCTTAGGTCTTACAAAAGCGATTAGCGCAATCATAGGCAATAAGAACTGGGATACATATGGCAGATGGGTTTTGTTCCCATGGAACGGTTGTGCAGTAAGATTGCTGCCACCTGCATCGTTTGTCGAAGTAAGAACAAATCGCAACCGAGATAGAATCACAACACAAGAGCAGGAGCTTCTGAGTAAAAAAACAGTGGGGATTGTCGGACTTTCTGTAGGTCACTCCGCAGCGGTCACAATCGCAATGGAAAGATCTGCGGGGACAATTAGAATTGCCGACTTTGATGATCTTGAACTTTCAAATTTGAATCGGATTCGAGCTGGAGTGTTTGAATTGGGTCTTCCCAAATGGCTTATTGCAGCGCGTACAATTGCAGAAACAGATCCATATATAAACGTGGAGGTCTTTCCCGACGGAGTACAAGAGGAAAATATAGAAAGTTTCATGAATCAATGCGACGTTGTCATTGATGCCTGTGATGGACTTGCTGCAAAAGCGATGATTCGAATTGAAGCACTGGAAAGGAAAATCCCTGTCATCATGGATACAAGCGACAGGGGGATGCTTGATATTGAAAGATATGACATCCTACATTCTACAGATGGTTTTCTTCATGGTCGGATAGATTCTGAAATGATGACATCACTGAGAAAAAGATCTAACTGGGATACAGAAACATTAAATTTATTTATTGACTTTTCAACCGCTTCTGAGAGAGGCCAAATGAGTTTGGCTAAGATGGGTACTGAACTTGTCGGTTGGCCCCAATTATATTCTGATGTCGCTTCAGGCAGTGCTTTTGCAGCTGAGGCTGCGCGCAGATTATTGCTTGGAGAAGATATACCTGATTCACGATTATACCTTGAAATAGATGAGCAGCTCTCTGTCAAGAACTAGCGCCGAAAAGCTAAGACGCGCCAAAAGTGTCAAAGAAGTACACTTGCGTGTGCTTAGGTCTTCCGAAGACCTTGCTCTTTCACACAAGATGGTGGAAGGGCATAAGCGGGTTTTAAAAGCCTACGGCATCAATAAAATATCGTCATTTAATTCTGATTGGATAGGTAGAGATGATGTCATTCTCATCGCTGCGATGTCTGCGGATGGGGATCGTGTGCTTGCAGGTACGAGATTGCAATCAGGCCCTGAACCTGAAGGTTTTCCACTCTATAAAGCAGTAGGGGAGATGGATGAAAACATTTCGCCTTGGTTGAAGTCAATTATTCCAGAAGGAACCATTGAACTAAATGGCATGTGGAATTCAATTGAATTGGCAGGGATGGGTTTGGGCGTTGAGTGGATGGTTCAGTCTGCGATGGCTTCTATGTCCATGTTGGATTTAAGAAATCTGCTTGCGCTGACATCTCCTGTTACAAGAAAAATGAGAGACAGGATGGGGTGGCAGATTCATGATGAGTTTGGCGATGAAGGGTATTTTAAATATCCTACTGAAAAATTAAGAGCGAGCATAGAGCATTTTATTTTCCCTGACGATCTTCCCAAATCTGTCCCAGAGGTAAAAGTGTTTATGGAAGGTATTTGGGAAGCTCCTATCGGACACGTAATGCATTTTGAAGGTCCCAAAGGGAAACTAAAAGTCATTTTTAACTTCTCGATATGACAAATAGAAATGCCATTTCTAGGCTTTCATTTTTATTATTTGTTGTGTCGCTCTTTTCTTTTCAGGCTTCTTCTTTGGCCCAAAAGTATCTCGGTACTCGCCTCGAGATTTTATCTATAACGGAGAGTAATGCAGATGTACAATCTCCAATTGATTTGCTTCATGAGACCTGGGTAAGATCGGATTTGGATGTGCCAAACCTTGGAAATTCTAACAATTGGGTGTGGGCACGTTTGGATTTAGATCCTGTAATAGATGCTGGACTAAGTGTGGAAATTGCTTACGCTACGATAGATTCACTGCAAGTCTTCATGGTATGTGATGGTGTTGTGAAATCAAAGAGTTCTGCAGGCGCGACTATTCCTAGATCTTTACGTGAGCAACAATTGGGGAATTACCCCTCCTTTCCTATACCTGTTGAAGACTGTATGAAACTCACTTGTTATATACGAGCTTGGAGTGGAAAGCAGATTTTATTGCCTGTGCGTGTTGCGGGATCTCAAAAACTTTTGACAGATGGTCATTATCGTGATGTGTTTTTTGCAATCTATTTTGGAGTCGTTATTTCACTTCTTATTTATAACCTATTTCTTTATTTCAGTGTAAAGGATAGAAATTATTTACAGTATGTTTTGTTTATTATCGCTGTAGGGGGAACGCAGCTAGTACTCAACGGATACGACAGGGTTTTTGAATTGATTTCTTCTCCTTGGTTAGCGCTTAGAATAACGCATATTTTCGGTATTTTTAGCGGTATTTTTTCCATTCTTTTCGTTAGGAATTTTTTACACTTAAAGTTAAAAGCTCCCCTCTATTATAAAATTTTTGGCTGGTTATATATCCCTTATATTTTTGCGTCCATACTGTTGGTTTTAGGATATTTTAATTTATCATATGATATGATTAACGTATCAGCTTTGTCAATTGTTCTGCTTGTCCCTGTCTCTATTAAAGTCTGGAGAAGTGGGGATCAGTCCGCAGCATATTTTTTAGTTGGATGGTTGGTTTTTATTGCGGCCGTAACTGTATTTGTATTAAAAGATTTCGGTATAATTCCCTATAATGAAGCCACACTGTATGCGCTTCCAATTGGAAGTGCGATAGAGTTGGTGGTTCTGTCCTTGGCGCTAGGGTCTCGGATTAATCAACTTAAGAAGGACAGGCAGAATGCAAAAGAAAAGGAACTCAATACTTCTCTTTTGAATGAAAAAATTCAAAGAGAACAAAATGTCGAACTTGAAAAGAATGTTACTGAGAGAACTTCTGAGTTAACCGAAATGAACGATTCATTGGCAGAGACACTTGAAGATCTTAAATCTGCTCAGCAGCAGTTAATTCAATCTGAAAAATTGGCATCTTTGGGTCAGTTAACTGCGGGCATAGCACATGAATTAAATAATCCGATTAATTTTGTGACATCAAGTACACAATCTCTTAAAAGAGATTTTGCGGATTTAAAAGAAGTCATCGAGTCTGTTGCTGGTCTTCAACCCATGAGTGACAAACTTTCTGATGAATTGGATGTTGTTATTCAAAGAATGAAGGAATTAGATATTGCATTCACACTCAAGGAAATTGATGAGCTTTTGGCTGGTGTAGAGGACGGTGCAGAAAGAACTGCTGAGATTGTAAGTGGTTTAAGAATTTTCTCCAGGATGGATGGAAATCAATCATCGGATGCAAATATCAATGAACTGTTAACCTCAACCCTGATCATATTGAGGAGTAACCTGAAGGACGAAGCAGATGTTTTGACGGAGTTCTCAGAAAATCTTCCCAATATTAACTGTCAGCCAGGAAAATTAAATCAGGTTTTCATGAATATCATTACGAATGCGGCCCAAGCAACTTCGGAAACGCAGCTTATTCGTGCTGAAAGGGAAGTGAAAGTAAGAACACGATTGGTGAATGACTCGGGAAAACAGTTTATCCAAGTTGACATTACCGACAATGGTGTGGGGATGTCAGAACAAAAAAAGTCACAAATATTTAATCCATTCTACACAACAAAAGGTGTGGGGCAAGGAACTGGTCTTGGGCTTAGTATCGTAAAGGGAATTCTAGACGATCACGATGCAACAATAGAAATTACATCTGAAATAGGTAAAGGGACAACCTTTCTTCTTAGCTTCCCATTATGATAAATGTTTTATATATCGATGATGAAGAGCATAATCTAACTTCTTTCAAAGCAGCATTTCGCAGGACTTTTCAAGTCTTCGTAACGACTGAACCTTCTGAGGCTGTTAGAATATTAGAAGAAAACCCCATTGAAGTAGTTATATCAGACCAAAAAATGCCCACGCTAAGTGGTGTAGAGTTTTTTGAATTAATTATGCCAGACCATCCCAATCCAGTTCGGATGTTGTTAACTGGACATGCTGACATTGATGCTGTAATAGATGCGATTAACAAGGGTCAGATATACAAGTACATCAGCAAACCTTGGAACGAAGCGGAGTTAAAACGTCTTGTTGAAGAGGCAAGTGAACTATACCAATTCAGAACTGCCCAAGATATGCAGGCTTCCGATTATAGTAAAAGACTGTATTCTGCTCAAGACAAGCTCGAGTCCTTAATTTCTGAAATTAAATCCTCTTCCGATATCACGACTGACACTAAGGAAAGCTATATAGAAACGATCAATGGAGCAATCTCTCTCCTTCAAGTTTCAGATTAATTTGTTTTCATGTTCAATTGAGTTCAATTGTCATTAAGCGTTGTATCTTGCCATCTAGATTTCATAACCTATGCATGTAATTCTAATCGATGACAGTGAAATTGACAATGCTGTCAATAAGAAGCTGCTCAAATTGGCCCGAATCTCTGAAGATATTGAGGTCTTTACTTCACCGCGCCAATCTTTGGAAAACGTAAAAGAGTTAGGAATTACATGGACATCACCACGACTCATTCTGCTCGATCTATCTATGCCAGACATTGATGGGATGCAATGGCTTGAAATATTCAGAGAGCTCCCCGATCAAGTTCAAAACAAATGTCTTATTTACGTTCTGAGCGCATCCATTGATCGCAAACAACTGGACCTAGTCGATTCCGACCCTTCTGTGATCGCATTGCTTGAAAAGCCACTGGATGTATATCTACTACAGCAACTCATCAAACAAGAAGCTTAGCATTTATAAAGCTTAAATAAGATTTAGAGGTATTTAAAATCTTCCCCAGTTTTGATTTTCAGCAGGGTTTCATAAATCAGTTTGATACAACCTTCAATGTCATCCTTGTGGACCATTTCTACTGTTGTATGCATATATCTCAGAGGGAGAGATATCAATGCGCTAGGTACACCACAATTAGAATATGCAAATGCATCCGTATCTGTTCCTGTAGACCTTGAGGCAGCCATTCTCTGGAAGTCAATCTTGTTTTCCTTTGCAGTTTCAATAATGCGTTTCAATAGATTGTTTTGAACAGCTGGTCCGTATGTGACAGCTGGTCCTTTCCCCGCTGTGATGTCACCTTGTTCAATCTTATTTACCATTGGAGTTTGGGTACAATGGCACACATCTGTCACGATAGCTACATCGGGTTTGATTCGTTCAGCGATCATTTGTGCGCCCCGTAATCCGATCTCTTCTTGAACTGAATTTGTGATATATAAACCAAATGGCAACGTTACTTTGTTCTCTTTCAGCATTCTCGCCACCTCTGCGATCATGAAGCCACCCGCTCTGTTATCTAACGCTCGGCCCACATACCAATTCTTATTTAAAACCATAAACTTGTCTGGATAGGTCACAACGCAACCCACATGAATCCCCATCTTCTCGACCTCTTTTGCGTCTTTTGCGCCAACATCCAAAAAGATATTCTTGACCTTTGGGGTTTCTTCTTTTGCCGCAGTTCTTGTGTGAATTGCAGGCCACCCAAACAATCCTGTAACAGGACCTTTGTCAGTATGGATGATGACTCTCTTTGAAGGTGCGATGAGATGGTCACTTCCGCCGTTCCTCCGCAGGTAAATGAATCCCTTAGGGGTAATGTAATGAACGAACCAACTGATTTCGTCGGCATGCGCCTCAATCACAACTTTGTATTTTGCCTTCGGATTAATTACCCCTACAGCGGTGCCATACGTATCGACAAAATGTTCGTCGATGTACGGTTTTAAATAATTAAGCCAAATCTTTTGACCTTCAGCTTCAAATCCTGTCGGTGAAGGGTTATTTAAATAAGTCTCTAGAAATGCCTCAGACTTCTTGGTGATGATTTTATTTTTTGCCATGTAGTAAAATTATCATGGATTTCCTTATTTGGTGACCTTTTTTTGAAACCTTATTCAACGCCTCTTGTTCTTATTTAGACAAAAAAAAATCGGACTGGAAAAGCGTTAAATCTTCCAGTCCGATTAAATATCAGGGTTTAAATCTTAAAAGCAGTACTCATTTTTTGCGATACAAGTATCAGCAACTCTACGCCTAGCCTCTTTACAATTGAATGGGTCCACTTTTGTAAAGCGCTTCATGCCAAGCATCATCATTTTAAGTTCATCTCCTTCTGCAAAACCGTTCAGTGCTTCCTTGCCAGCGATATTGATTTTATCTGCGACACTGTACACATACGTTTGCATCATATCAAGTTGTACAGATGCCGCATCTTCACCTTTTGCTTGATGAAGTTTCTGTACTCTCAGAACCAATGACTCTGCGGTGTATGCCCAATTCATCATGTCTGCAATATTCATGAGGACTTCTTGCTCTTTTGCAAGTGTCATCATTAATTTCTGTGCCGCCGACCCCGCGACCATGAGTATTGATTTCTTAAAATTCTTGATGTAGAGATGGTGACGGTCGAAGATGTCAGTGGGTGGGGGTCCGAATTCTGGAATCCCTGTCAATTCACTCGCCACTTCCATAGCTGGCCCCATTAAATCCATCTCACCTTTCATTGCTTTTTTCAGAATCATGTCCACAGTAAGCATTCTGTTGATTTCATTTGTCCCCTCAAAAATCCTATTTATTCTCGCATCTCGATATGCTCTTTCAACTTGAGTTTCTGCACTGTAGCCCATCCCGCCAAAGATCTGAACGGCTTCATCGACAACGTAGTCAGCGACTTCTGAGCAGACGACCTTCATCATCGCACATTCTGGAGCGAATGACGCGATTCCTTTCAGTGTAGCTTGTCCGTGCTCAACGCCATTTGCTTCCAAAGCCTGAATGGCATCATCTATGTTTTGAGTCGCGCGATACACGGCTGTTTCTGCGGCATATGTTTGAATCGTCATCTCTCCAATTTTATGGCGAATTGCGCCATATTTTGCAATGGGTCTCCCGAATTGTTCTCTTTCGTTTGCATATCGTATCGAGTAATCGATCCCTTCTTTACAAGCACCAATCACAACTCCACCGAGCTTTATTCGCCCAATGTTTAAGATGTTAACGGCAATTTTAAAACCCTTCCCTCTCTCGTAAAGTAAGTTTTCTACTGGAACCTTCACGTCATTGAAAAACACTTGTCTTGTACTCGACCCCTTGATTCCCATCTTCTTTTCTTCGGGATTCATCGTGATGCCTTCGTATTCTTTTTCTATAATAAACGCAGTCAAATTTTCGTCATCGTCAATCTTTGCGAATACAATAAAAATATCTGCGAAGCCAGCGTTCGTAATCCACATCTTCTGGCCGTTAAGGATGTAATGTGCACCGTCTTCACTTAATATCGCTTTTGATTTGGCGCTGTTTGCATCTGAACCAGAACTGGGCTCAGTGAGGCAATAACACCCTTTCAATTTCCCGGTCGCAAGCCCTGGGATGTATTTCTGTTTTTGGGCTTCATTCCCATAATAAAGAATTGGAAGCGTCGCAATTCCAGTATGCGCACTGAAACTTACTGCAAATGAGTGGCCTCCACCGACTCCTTCTGTAATAATCATTGTACTCTTAAAATCCATTCCCAAACCACCCAATGATTCAGGTATCGAGCTACTAAGTAGACCCAATTCCCCTGATTCCTCGAGAAGTTTAGACATTAGACCTTCTTCTTGATTGTCAATGGGATCAAGATTGGGCACAACTCTGGAATTTATAAAATCCTTCGCTGTCTGTTTCATCATTAGATGCTCCTCCGTCCAATCTTCTGGGGTAAAAATTTCATCGCAACTCACGTCGCGTATGATAAATTCTCCTCCAGTTATTGCTTTGTTTTCTTTTAAGTCACTCATGATCATTTATTTAAGAAGTTCAAATACGCCAGCGGCTCCCTGCCCAGTTCCGACACACATTGTTACAATTCCGTGTTTTCCCTCTCTGAGCTTTAATTCATCTAACAGTTGAACGGTGAGTTTCGAACCGGTACAACCAAGAGGATGCCCCAATGCAATCGCTCCTCCATTGACATTTACCTGAGTGGGATCAAGTCCCAACTCACGTGATACGGCAACACTTTGAGAAGCAAAAGCTTCATTTAATTCATACAAATCAATATCTCCGGGCTTTAATCCTGCTCTCTCCAGTGCTTTGGGTACAGCATGAATGGGACCCATGCCCATCACCCGAGGTTCAAGTCCGCTCACATGGTATGCCTTAAGTCTCGCGATAGGTTCTACATCTAATTCTTTAAGCATGCGCTCACTCACGATGAGTACGAATGCAGCTCCGTCAGATGTTTGAGAACTGTTTCCGGCCGTGACTGAGCCTCCCTGAGTAAATACAGCTCTAAGTTTTGCGAGCGCTTCAGGTGAAGTCCCCCTGCGAACGCCTTCATCAGTATCTATGATTGTACTTCTTGTAGCGGGTTTTTCGTTCTTATCTAAATATGTTTCTTCTACTGTGATCGGCGCAATGCCAGTTGCAAATCGACCTGCGTCAATTGCTGCTGCAGCCCGCATGTGACTTTCCACGGCAAAAGTGTCTTGGTCTTCACGACTGATGTTGTAGTCATTCGCCACAGCTTCTGCAGTGAGACCCATACCCCAATACCATTCAGGGTTGTTCTTGGCAACTTTTACATTTGGCACCAATCTCCAACCTCCAAAGGGAATCGGTGACATCGTCTCAATTCCACCCGCAATAATGCAGTCTGACATGCCCGCATGAATTTTTGCGGAAGCGATTGCGATCGATTCTAATCCAGAAGCGCAATACCTGTTCACAGTCATCCCAGGCACTTTCTCGGTGTCCAGTCCCATAAGAGAAACCATCCGACCGATGTTCAGACCTTGCTCAGCTTCTGGCGTCGCATTTCCAACAATAACATCATCTATTCTCTCCTTGTCAAGTTGAGGGAAATCGGACATTAGTTTACGAATCACTTGTTCTCCGAGATCGTCTGGTCTCATAAAACGAAACACCCCTCTACCTGATCTTCCTACAGGAGATCGATACCCTCCAATTATATATGCGTCCATGATATTTTAGTTACGTAGTATTTTACCTTTTTGAATAAGCGACTGCATTCGTTCTAACGTTTTGCGTTCCGTACAGAGTTCCACAAATGCTCTGCGCTCAAGACCTAATAGGTATTGCTCGCTTACTTCTTGCTTCGCCGTCAAATCGCCTCCACACATCACTCTTCCCAGCTTTTCACTGATCAGTTTGTCGTGTTCAGAGATATACTTCCCCACTGCCATTGCATTTGCTCCTGCATACACGATTCCCATTCCTTCCGCGCCTAAAACAGTAATGTCTTTGCGTTCGATGGGTCTTGTGTAGCCAGCATCAGCAAGTTGAATCGCCGCAGCCTTTGACCTAGAAACAAGGTCTCTGCGATTGACACAAACCTCGTCCAC
>Ga0307984_1000691_pt1 | contig 14435 bp, 10 predicted proteins | sample EllFjometageno78_FD_203169 | JGI IMG/M metagenome (GOLD analysis project Ga0307984, IMG submission 203169) | Marine microbial communities from Ellis Fjord, Antarctic Ocean - #78 | ecosystem: Environmental > Aquatic > Marine > Unclassified | place: Southern Ocean | collected 2014-10-09
CTTCTGGAAACTACACTCCTTCTACTACTCCTAATGGTGCTATTAAAGTATCTGCTACTGTAAGTTTTGTTGGTGCATTTGTAGGAACTAAGTTTGGTAACTGTTCTTTTGATTCAAGAGATCACTTTAATGCTGAGCCTATTGAAATTATTGCTTCTATCCTAGATGAAACTGGTGATGTATGTAATGATTGTGGTGTTGCTACAATGACTCCTGGTCAAATGGAACAAACACAAGGTGAAGCTGTAATTAGAGACTTAATTTTATCTGAAAGATACCGTCAATCTCCTTACAACCAAGGAAACGCTGACAGTGCTAGAATCAGAGAAATTGAAATGTCTGATGAGTTACTTGCTGCTGTAGATAGAACTGCAACTTACAAGGCTTATTATTTACAACATAGTGTTCCACGTTTTAATAACCCAAGTGGTGTATTTGACAATGATCAATATGTTTATCAAATCTATGTTAAATGTTCTGATGTGGCTGCTAACACTGCTGTATTAAATCTAATGACTAAGATGGTTGCTTTAGCAACTGCTGCTGGAAATCCAGTTACATTAGAAACAAATCCAGTTTGGTAACATGTAATATTTAAATTACAATAAATAAAATTAGAGCAGGAGAATTAAAAAACTCCTGCTCTTTTTGTTTTATATTATCTCTTTTTTTTGTATATTATATATATAGTATGATAAAGTATTAGAAAATGGCAGATAAGCACATATTAAGTTTAGAGATACCCACAGTTTCAAATTGTGGTTTATTATGTATTAAGGATACTAGTCAATATTCATCAGAACTAGCAATAGATTGTGAGGAATTGCAGGTTACCTTACCTGGATTTACAGTACCTGTATTGATTAAAGTTGATAGTGGCTTTGACATGTGTTTAACAGCATGTATTTTGGCATTGCAAAAAACTCAATGCGGAACAGTACAACAGGATTTACCAGACGGTATTTATATTATAAGATATAGTGTTTCACCTAATGCAAAAGTTTATGTGGAATATAATCATTTAAGAGTAACTAAACTTTATAAAGATTATTATGAAGTATTATGCCAACTTGATGTTCAAGCTTGTCAACCAGAATCACAAAAGCAAGTATTATTAGATGAAATGGGATTCATTAGAATTTTAATAGATGCTGCTGTAGCTAATGCAGAATATTGTCAATCATCTGCTCAAGCAATGCAGTTATATAATTATGCAAAACAAAGATTAAGTAAGATAAATTGTCCAACAGGAAACTGTTAATAGTAAATAAAACCAAACTAACAAAAGAATATGAACTGTGCACATTGTAATAAAGCATTTACTTGCGGATGTCAGAAATTAAATGTAGGAGGAATTGTTATTCATAAAACATGTAAAAATGAATATAATAGTAAAGTTAGTAATCCTACAGATGTAACACGTGAATTAGGTTTAGACCTAGCAAAAGAACAAATTAAGAATTTAAGAAATACATAAATAATGGCCGTTGTTAAAACATCAAATTTAGCTTATACAAAAGAGCAAGCTCTTATTAAAAGAATTAAAGTTGAACAAAATTTTGGTCAACAGGTTTATGTTCTTTTTAGAGAAATTAAATTTGGTATAACTCCATGTTGTTATTCTGACTATGAATCAGCTGTATTAAATAAAGCTCTTTGTGATTGGAAATATAGCGCATCAAATAAAACTGTTTTAGCAACAGATGAAGTGGGAGTATTTATAGAACCTTTAGCACCAATCAATACAAAAGCAAGTATGACATGCCCACCAAATCCTTCTAATGTTTGTACAATAGAAGATATATGTTCTTTAAGAAGTTCAGCAGCAACTTACACTCAGTGTTTTGACTCTGCTATAGCTACTTGGGTTATAACACATAACCTAGGTAAGTTTCCTTCTGTAACAATAGTTGATATAAATAATGAAATAGTAATAGGAGATATAGATTATACATCTTCCAATATAGTAACAGTTACATTTAACAATCCTTTTGCTGGATGTGCTTTTTTAAATTCAAAATAACAAATAACAGATAATTAAAAAAATAAAATAATGGCAATTAAGTATTTAGTGGGTTTAGATATTGATGGGAACATTGATTTAAACTCAAATCAAATTAAGGAAGTCCGTATAGACAATCTTGCAGCGGATCCTGCTGGATCACTTGGTAGAATGTACTATAATACGGGTACAAATGTATTAAAGTTTTATAATGGTACTGCTTGGATTTCACTTTCCAGTGCAATAGATACCAATACAACTTATGATTTATCAGGTGTTGGTGCTGCAAATGGAACAGCAGGTGTAAGACTTGCAGGTTCAGATGGAACTAATGATGATGTATTGGTAGTTGGTGCTGGTACAGTAGGAGTAACAAGAAGTGGTAATACACTTACAGTTACAGGGACTGACTCTGCAGCTGGTACAGTTACAGATGTATCAGGTGGAACAGGAATTACTATAACTGGAACATCTACAGTTACCCCAACAGTTAACATTGATACTGTAGGTACAGATAATGCAATTGAAGTATTAGTTGCTGCAGATCCAGTAGGAGCTGATTATGTATGGTTTTCAGATGTTAGTGATGCAAATACATTAAGAAAAACACTTATTAGTGCTATGCCAGGATTTGGCAAAGATGGTACTGTAACTTCTGTAGGATCAGGAGCTGGTTTAACAGGTGGAGCAATTACTGCTTCAGGTTCACTGGCTGTAGATTATGCTGGTGCGGATAACGTTGTGTTAGCTGCGGCTGATGGTACTGCAATATCTGTAGTAGCAACAGATAAATTACTTGTAAGTGATGCTACAGATAGCAATGCTAAGTTTGTGAATATATCTCAAATTACAGCAGCTATTGGTGGTGGTACCGTAACAAGTATTGATGTAAGTGGGGGAACAACTGGATTAACTACTTCAGGTGGACCAGTTACAAATTCAGGAACAATAACATTAGCTGGTACATTAGCTGCTGCAAATGGTGGTACTGGACAATCAAGTTACACAGTAGGAGATATTTTATATGCTAGTGGAACAGGTGCTCTAAGTAAATTAGGGATAGGTTCAACAGGGCAAGTATTAAAAGTAGCAGCAGGTGTACCTTCATGGGCAGCTGATTCTGATGCTGGAGGAACTGTTACATCAGTTTCATCTACGTTTGCTGGTAATGCAATTGGTGTAGTAGTATCAAACGCTACAAGTACACCAGCTTTAGCATTTACTTTTACTGGTTCTGGAACTGATTATATAGATGGTGCTGGAGACATTGCAGCTTTTCCTGCTATTCCTGCAGGTACAGTAACTAGTGTTACTGCATCTAATGGAGCTAAAGTAACAGGCACAGCAACAACAGTCCCTAATGTAGAAGTTGATTATTCTGCAACAGGTGTTGTTGCATCAGCAGCTGCAATGAGTGGTAATGCTGAAGCTGATGATTTAATTTTATTAGGGGATGACAGTGCATCTGGTGTAGTTGTTAAAGCAGCCTTAACAGATATTCCATTAAATATATTAGGAACACCTACTGCAGATTTAAGTATAAATTCAAATAAATTAATATCTGTTGCAACAGGTACTGCGGGTACAGATGGTGTTAACTTAGCACAAGTACAAGCAATTGCAGCCGGTGTTGGTGTATTCCAAGGAGGATATAATGCAACAACAAATGTTCCTGCATTAACAGGAGCAAGTAATGTTGCTTTAGTACAAGGTGATTTCTATGTAGTTACTGTTGATGGCTCATTCTTTACAGAAACTGTAGAGGTTGGAGATTTAATATTTGCTAATGGAACAATTGCAGCTGGATCAAGTCCAGCACTTTCAGCTTATACTGTTGTCATCTCAGATGCTAACATTGCAGGTGTAGGTGCTACAGATGGAGCAACTGAAAAAGGTGTTGCTGGATTTAGCAATGCAACTTTTGCTGGTACAGCAAATGGGTTTATTACTGTTAAAGCAGGTGGAATTAGTGATGCTCAACTAGCAAGTACATTCAATAAGATTATTGGTACTGATACAGATCTTAATACAAGTGCTGTAGATGTTGTAGATCAGATTAATGTTACTGATGGTGTTATTACATCTATGAGTAAAAGAACATTGCCTACTTCAACAACAGGTGCAGTTGGAGTTATTGAATTAGCTACACAAGCTGAGGTAGACAATGGAACAGTTACAAATAAAGCTGTTGTACCTTCTACTCTTAAAGCTCATGTAGACAACCAATCATATACTGATTTATGGCCACAAGGTGGAGCTGCTGCTTCATGGGTTATTCCAGCAGGTGATCATGGTTTAGGTAATGGTCCTTTTATAATTCAAACTTATGATGCAGATAATTTTAATCAAGTGTTTATGGATATATCTGCTGATACAAACAGTGGTGATATCACTTTTGCTGCCTCTCAAGCGGTTGGTACTCAATTAATGCGTGTGAATATTATTAAAGTAACATAAAAACAATTAAACTTAAAGGGGGATTTTTAAATTTAAACATTTAAGGTTCCCCTTTTTTTTAAAAAGTATTATATTTACATATTTATAAAGAAGAATGGCAAAGATATTAAATAACCTGGAGGTTACAGGAACAGTTACTACTGGTACTATAGCAAATGCTACTGTTGATACAAATGTTTTTTTAGTATCTGACAATGGTTTAGTGAAATACCGTACTGGCACACAGTTAAGATCAGATATTGGAGCTGGAACAGGAAGCGGAAGTGTAACATCTGTAACAGTAACTGGATCAAATGGTTTATCTGGTACAGGTACAGTCACCTCTTCAGGAACAATCACTTTGTCAAACTCTGATAGAGGTTCTTCTCAAGCAATTTATAAAAATGTAGTGGCTGATTCCGGTGGAACAGCAACTGCTAATAGTAATAATGATTCTATTACTATAGCAGGTGGTAGTAATGTCAGCACAGTTAGAAGTGGTGATACTATTACAATTAATGCTACAGATACAACAACAAATAATTATGTTAGTTCCGTAAGTTTTAATACTACAAATGGAATATTAACATTAAACCGTTCAGGTCTTACTGCATTAACAGTTGATTTAGATGGGAGATATGTAACATCATCAGGTGTTACATCTATTGCTACTACAAATGGTATTACTGGTGGAACTATAACAAGCACTGGTACTATACAATTAGATGGTACTGTTGTAAGGACATCGGGCACTCAAACAATAGGGGGTCTAAAAACATTCAGTAATGATGTTGAGTTAGCTAATACTGCAGATTTAAAGTTTGTAGATTTGGCAGGTACTTTTCCAACTTCAGGTAAAGGATTTGATTGGACATTAAACAATGATGGTGCAAGAATTTATGCAATACAACCAGCAAGTGATTCAATTGATTTAACATTTGAAATAAGAGATAATGCATCTGCAAATGATAGATTTGTATTTCATGTAAATGATTACAGAGGAGCAGCTTTTGATAAATATCCATTAGTAATAAGAGGAGGTACTCAATTTGATTTAGTAGATTCAGCTTTATATACTGATGGTACTCTAAGGCTTTCCAACGCAGGTGCATTAACTGTTACATCAGGGAATTTTACAGGTGATGTAACTGTAGGTGGTGGAGACATTATATTAAACGGGACAGGGCGTATACAAGGCGTTGATACTGTATCAGCTAACACTGATGCAGCAAATAAGTTGTATGTAGATAACGCAGTAGCTGGAGTTCCAGTTGGTGATATTACAGCAGTAGTTGCTGGAACTAATCTATCTGGTGGTGGCACAAGTGGGTCTGTAACATTAAATATGGCCACTGGTGGAGTTGGGTCAGGAGCATATGGCTCTACTTCAAATGGAACTAAAATTGATACTATAACAATTGATGCTTATGGTAGAGTTACCGCTGTAGCTACAGGTGCAACTGGATCATCTAATTTAGCAATTGGCACAACAGCGTCTACAGCAAAAGCTGGTAATACTACAACAATTACAACTGCTCAAGCAAATGCTATTACAGCTAACACTGCTAAAGTTACAGATACAGGTACTCCAGCAATTTTATCTAATGGTACTGTACCAAGTTTAAACACTGGTATTAGTGCTGCTGAAGTAAGATCTTTAATTGGGGCAGGTACAAGCTCTAGCACAGGTACAGTTACTGCAGTTTCATCTACTATTCAAGGTTCTGCAATGAACATAGGAGGGTCTCCCATCACTTCTAGTGGCACTTTAGCCTTTGGCTTTGCAGGTGGAGCAGGAGAGTATATAGATGGAGCAGGAGACCTACAAGCATTCCCGTCTATTCCTCAAGGAGACATCACAGGTGTTACGGCAGGCACAGGTATGACAGGTGGTGGCACGTCAGGCACGGTTACTTTAAATGTAATTGGAAGCACTGGTATAACGGCTAACGCAAATAACATAGCTATAGATGCAACTGTTGCTACTTTAGTAGGCGTACAGACCTTTACAAATAAGAGCGGTAACATTTCAATGTGGACCAATGATAGTGGGTATACCACTAATGTAGGAGACATTACAGGTGTAACTGCAGGTTCAGGTATTAGTGGAGGCGGTACTTCAGGCACGGTTACTGTGACAAATAGTGATAGAGGGTCTTCCCAATCTATATTTAAGAATATTGCAGTAAGTGGTCAATCTACTGTTGTTGCTGATAATAATAATGATACATTAACTTTGGTTGCAGCAGGTGGTATGACAATTACTACAAATGCTACTAATGATACTATTACATTTAATCCAAATGATGATAATTCAAATTTCTATCTTAATGGAATAACTAAATCAGGAAACACACTTACGTTTAGCGTATTAGGAACAACAAATCAAACATATACATTTGGAAGTAATGCTTACAATAGCACTACCATCCCTACAAACAACAATCAAATAACTAATGGAGCTGGGTATACTACCAATACAGGAACTACTACAGCAAGTAACACTCAAACATTTACTAATAAGAGCGGAAATATAAGTCAATGGACCAATGACTCAGGCTATGTAACCTCTTCAGGTGGTTCAATGTCTTCTTGGATTTTAAAAGAAGGGAATGGTGTAGAATCAACTTCTGTAACAAACGGTGAAACCGTAACTTTTGCACAAGGTAACGGTATTACTTCAGAGATGACTTCTACAACAAGTGGTGGTACAATTACTATTACCAATACCAAACCTAATATAGTTCAAACAACTATAACTGGTAATGCGGGTTCTGCTACAGTATTACAAACAGCAAGAACTATTGCAGGTGTATCATTTAATGGTTCAGCTAACATATCATTAAATAATAATGCTATTACTAATGGTGCTGGATATATCACTTCATATGTAAATACTACATATACTGCAGGTGCAGGTCTTGCCTTGACAGGTACTGTATTTAGTAATACAATTACTAATAATAATCAATTAACAAATGGTGCAGGTTATATAACTTCATCATCTGTACCAACAGTAAATAATGCTACAGTAACTGTAACTACAGGAACAGGTTTAGACGGAGCAACATCATTTACTCTTAATCAATCAGCTAATAAAACAATAGCATTATCCTTAGATCTAAATGAATTAGGTGCAGGTGGAACATTGCTTGGTACAGATAGCTTAGTTGCAGTAAATGGCACAGTAAGTAATAAACAACTTATTTCTTCTATTCCTTTAAGTATATTTAGTAATAATTCTGGGTGGACTTCTAATGTAGGTGATATTACAGGAGTAACTGCTGGAACAAACTTAACAGGTGGAGGAAATACTGGAACAGTTACTTTAAATATGGCAACAGGTGGTGTTGGAGCAGGAACTTATGGTTCTACTTCTAATAGCACTAAAGTAGATACTATAACTGTAGATGCATACGGAAGAGTTACTGCTGTAGCTACAGGAGCAACTGGGTCAGGTAATATGACTTCATGGATTATAAAAGAAGGTAACGGAACAGAATCTACTTCAGTAACTAATGGTGAAACATTAACAATTGCTCAAGGAACTGGCATTCAGTCAGAAATGACTTCTACTACTAGTGGAGGAACAATTACAATAACAAATACATCACCTGATACAGGTGTACCTGCTTTACTATCAAATGGTACAACACCAACTTTGAATACTGGTATTAGTGCAGCAGAGGTTAGATCTTTAATTGGAGCAGGAACTTCAAGTACATCAGGTACAGTTACATCAGCAGGTCTTGTTGTAACTAACGGTAATTCTATTGGAATTTCAAATACTCCTATTACTACTAGCGGTGATTTAGAGATTAGCTTTATAGGTAATGCAGGAGAGTATATTAATGGTAATGGTGACCTTATAGCATTCCCCGGTATACCTCAAGGTGATATAACCGCAGTAGTTGCGGGTACAGGGATTAGTGGTGGTGGAACATCAGGAAGCGTAACAATAACTAATGCTGCACCTAATGTAAGTACAAATTTATCAACTTCGGTTGGTTCAACTACATTAAGAGTTAACAGTTCAGATGGAACTGATGCTACATTACCTGCAGCAACAACTACAGTTGCAGGTGTAATGACAGGTGTTGATAAGGCTAAGTTGGATGGTATTGCTACAGGTGCTACTAATGTAACTAATAACAATCAGCTAACTAACGGAGCGGGTTATACCACAAACACAGGAACAACAACTGCTTCTAATACTCAGACCTTTACAAACAAGGGAGGTAATATTAGTCAATGGACTAATAACTCAGGTTATATAACTTCATCTTCAATACCATCAGTTGGTAATGGAACATTAACTGTTACAGGAGGAACGGGGCTAAGTGGTTCAGGGACATTTACTGCAAATCAATCAGGCAATACTACAATTACTCTTAATAATAGTATTACGAACAACAACCAATTAACAAATGGAGCAGGTTACACTACTTTTACAGCTAACCAAGCTTTAAACACTAGTTCTAACCCAACTTTTAATGATCTTTATATAGCTGATCAAATATTCCATTTAGGAGATACTAACACTTATATGCAGTTTCACGCTGCTGATCAATGGAGAGTTGTAACTGGTGCCGTTGAAAGATTAGAAGTTAATAATAGTAACACAACTGTTACTACTACGTTCAGTGTTAATAATACTGGAGATAGAGTTTTTCAAGCTGATCCAGGACAAGGTACATTTTTTCTTGGAGATATTGATCAATTAACAGATGGTTGCTATATTACCAATGGAGCAAATGCTAGTGGATTAGATACATATATAAATGGTACTCATCTATCAAGATTTGATCAATCCGGAACACTTACTGTACAAGGTAATATTATTGCTTTTGGGTCACCGTCAGATATTAGACTAAAAGAAAACATAAAACCTATTGAATCAGCTTTAGATAAAGCAATGAAACTTCAGGGAGTTACGTTTGATTGGAAAGAGAATGATAGTATATTAGATATAAAAGAAGACATAGGGTTTATAGCTCAAGATGTACAAAAAGTTGTACCAGAACTTGTAAGAGAAAATGAAAATGGTATGCTGTCAATGAGACATCAAGGTATTACACCAATACTTCTTGAAGCAATAAAAGAGTTAAAAGCTGAAATAGAAGAATTAAAAAAGAAAATTAAATAATGGCAGTTCCGGGATCAGGTACATTAACTCTATTGGGTTTAGCACAAGAAAGACTATATGGTACATATGGTAGTGGTACAGTTAGCAATCCTATCTTAATGACAGATTTAATTAATGGTGGGGGATTAAATAGTTTTCCAGCATTAAACACATCAAGTCCTTCTGTGCCTAACACATCAACACCTCACGCAATGAGTGAATGGTATGGGTATGAACAAAATTCAGGTCCATCTTGTTTTAATTATGATTTAGCATTTGATCCAAATGATCAATTTGCAGCATGTGGAAATGCACCAGAACCTCTTTATTACAGTGGTGCAACTGATCCAGGTCAAATATTTAATAATATCTTATATCAAGATGATGTATGTTCTGTATATGCTAATTTTGGTTGGTATGCTAATCCTGCTACAGGTGAGGTTGCACAATGGTTAATACCAAGAGGCCAACAGTTTCCATCATGGGTTAATATTCAGCCTTGTTAACTTATAATAATATTAAAATGAAAAAAGCAAAAAGTAAAGGAGTTTTAAACTTAAGAAAAAAACCTTCTAAAAAAATTACAAAAGTTAAAAAGAAGGTTGCTCCAATTGTAGTAAAGGAATTTTTATCTTCCAGATATTTATTTGATATTATTTCATTAAGTGCAGATGAAAAAAATAGAATTAAAGAAATAATATATAGTTATACTGGTGTATTACTTATACCTAAATCTTTAAAAAACTTATATAGTCCCAAATCTGTTACTGTAGAAGGTAGTTACATTATTAATGATAATGGTGATAACTCTTTAAGTTTAAAAGATTATAAAACATTAACTAAAAAAGAAGTAATTGTTTATTTGCAAAAAATGCTAAGAGATGATTATATACAAGGAATGAAAGATATAATATCTCAAGAACTTTTACCAGAAATAAAAAAAATTGAAAAACTACCTTGGATATAAAATAAATTATTATCTTTGAGCCTAGATCTAAATTTTAAAAAATCAACACAAATGGCAAAGTCAAAATTAAAAAAAGTTACTGCTGAAGAATTAGCAGAAGTAAAAGAAATTCAAAATCAAATTAATTCATTATTAATGAACATTGGTAATGCTGAATTGGTTAAAGCAACTCTTGTAGAAAGTCATGCTTCATCTCAAGCAAAATGGAAATCAATGACAGAAGTATTAGAAAAAAAATATGGTTCTGTAAACATTAGCTTAGAAGATGGTTCTATTTCTCCTGTTGAAGAGAAAGAAAAAGAAGCATAAGACTAAGCAATCCCTTTATTATAAATATTTACTTAAATTTTTAAAACCATTCTTCTTGTTTGGTTTTAAAAATTTTTGTATATTATATATATAGCATCTATAAATAGAATACTATATTGTAAAAAAAATATTTATGATTCCAACTAGCTCAAGCGCAACTACAAATGGTTGTGATAATATATCCTCCAACTGCGTTATCTGGCAAGGTCCGGATATTGCATGTATAGATCTTTGTAATGGTGACACTATTAGTGAAGTAGTAGCAAAGCTAGCAACAGAAGTTTGTGATTTAATTACAAGTGGTGTAGTGGCTAACCCAAGCTTAGCAGGTTTAGATTTAACTTGTCTTAATATTTCCGGTTTAACACCAACAGAACTAGTACCTGTATTACAGGCTATGATTGTTCAGATATGTGCAAATTCTACAAGTACTGAAAAAGTACCAACAAATATTTTATTAACTTTACCAGGCTGTCTAGAATATGATGATGATAATGGTAATGCTGTTACACAGCTACCTATTAATGAATTTGCTATAAAAACAGCTCAAAAGGTTTGTGCTAATTATAATTCTATACTATCTATACAGGCAATACAAAATTCTTATGGTGTTAGATTAAACGCTATAGAAGCATGTGTATTTATAGATGGAGTATGTCAAGTTGGAAGTGCAGCTGAACAAAGTATTATACCTGCAGCATGCGTAATACCAGGTGGTCAATTAACAGCTGTTTCTGTAGTTGTACAAGCATTACAAGTTAAATATTGTGCATTAGAATCTGCAGTTGGTTTACCAGCAGCAATAAACCTTGCTATATCTCAATCTGTTATTACAGCGTCATATGATACTTTAACTAACAAGTCAGTAAGCTACGGTTCTATAGTGGGTTGGAATACATCCCCCATAAATCTTTCACAAACTATGCAAAATGCATGGGTTGTTATAGATGATATGTATAGTGCTATTACTAATATTCAAAATAACTGCTGTTCTACAGGATGTGATAGTGTAACATTTGGGTATGTTCTTACCAACATACTTACTAATGGAGAAATATCAGCTCTTAATTTTAATTTTGAATCATCTACTATTCCAGCAGCATTTAATGATTGTGCTGGGAGTACTGTTTTAACAATAACTGATGCAACTAATAATACAATTACACAAACTGTATCAGTAAGTTCATTACAAAATAGTGCAGATGGTGTACAAGTAAGTTTACCAACAATAAATACTAATCAAGATCTGAGTGTTAGTGTAGCATTTTGTGTTACAAATGGTTCAGATACTTGTTCAGATACAATATTAAAAACTGTGACTGGTGTAGTGCCGTGTCCAGCAGCAATAACTATGAGTGCAATATCAAGTAGTACTGCTACAGTTAATTTTGTAAATTTAATAGGAGCAACAGCTACATATGTTATTGACATTTTAGATGACTCTACAGTTGCAGCAACACATACAATAAATAATCCTGGTGCAAATATAGTTTATACATTTACAGGATTAGTTCCATCTACAGCTTACACTACAAGAGTAACTGTAACTATGGGAGGGACAACAACTGTTTGTGCCAATACAATTGGATTTGAAACAGCTAGTGCAGCACTAAGTTGTGATGCAGGTATGGATGTTGCATTCTTGTTTGATTATACAGGTTCAATGGGTCCTGTAATAGAAACAATTAAAACAGGTATTACAAGCATAATTAATACAATTATTACAGAATCAAGTCCTGGTGATTATAGATTAGCTTTAGGATTAGCAGATGAAGGTAATAATGCTACTCCTACTTATGCTACATCAACTGATTATTTAGCATTACCAGCCTCACAGAGAATTATTAATGTAGGTTCATCAAAATATCAGTATATGACTGCTGTTGAAATGTTTGCACTTAATAATACCACTACTTTCCAAGCTCAGCTTGCTAAAATTAACACAGGAAGTAATACACCGGCAGACTGGCCATTGGGTTATGGGGTAGGTGTTCCTGAACCAGTTGATATGTTAATAGGATTAACAGTTGAAGCTAATGCATTTTTAGGAACGTTAAGGCCAGCAGCTGCAAAGTATTTAGTAATATTTACAGATGCTTTACCAAGTGGAACTGATGATATATTTGATGCAACAGATGTTGCTAGATTAAATTCATTAGCAATTACATGTGCAACAGCAGGTATTAAATGTTTCATTTTAGGAGAAGGTGTTAATGGTACTTATACTAGCGGTGGTGTAACAACATATCCTTGGAGAACATTCTCAATATCAACTGGTGGAAATTGGAATAATAGCTATAATGCAGCAACAGTTATTTCAGAAATAGTAGATGCTTGTACACCAGCAGCACCATAATTAAAAAATAAAACAATAAAAAAAATAATCTCCCTTTATGCATTAGCTATAGAGGTGGATTTTAAAACAAAATAAAAATGGCATGTAATTGTACAAAATGTAGCACAAAGTGCGGCTGTTCTGATACAGCACTAACAAACCCATGTACTTACACTGATTGTAGTGTAGGTAGTGAAAGGTGTGATGATATTCAGTGTGCTGAGTGTGTAAGTTATTGTGGTACATCTTTTCAAATAGGTGCCGCAAATAGTCAAATAGTTATAAATTCTGGTGAAAGATTAGATTCTATTATACAAAAGTTTTCTATGATGATAGCAAACGGCCTTGGAGCTTGTACATCAAATGATTTAGTACATGATCCATACAACGTATATGCTGGTGTTATTACTAGCAGTACAGCTAATGTATTATGGGATGGTGTATGGAGTTCAAGCACAGGATTTAATGTATATATAGATACACAAGTTGCACCAACAGGATGGGTATTACAAAACTTAACTCCTATTGCAACAACTATAAGTAATTATACAATAACAAATTTAAGTGCAAGTACTGCATATAAAGTAAAAGTACAAGATGCAGGAATTAGTTCAAGTTGTCAACCAATAGAAATACTTTTTTCTACTTTGGCTCTATAAATATTTATAAAAAAAACAACAGAAGGTGATGGTTTGTTGGTTTTCTATCACAAGAGTTGGGGAGCTCCATTTTGGGGCTCCTTTTTTTATAATAAAAAAATGAGTATATTTGGTTAATTTAATAATTTTTATTATGAAAAACCTGAAACATAAAATAAAAGAAACTCTAAAGTGGAAAAAACATCCTTCATATTGTGCGGCTAAATTAGGTATTTTAGAATCAGAATATGTAAAACTTAAAAAAGAAGTTCTTTTAGAAAGAAAAGCATCTAAAAAACACAATAGACTTTTACAAAAAGTATCAAGAGATGTTGATGTTACAGAAGCAATAGATCTTGATAAAGGTACAGGAAAAATATCTGGTACATTTGATCATGAACCAAAATCAGCAGAAGAAATAATTTCATTATTAAAAATTGATACTTCATTATGGAAGTTATCTCAGTATTGGAATAAACAAATGGGAGACCATTGGAGAGTATCAGCCTTAGTGTCAAGAGTTAAGGAAACTTCATCAAGTGATTTTGAAAAATTATTAGAATTTTGGACACCTAAAACTTATAAAATACCTAAAGTAAATTTATCTAAAATACAAGGTAGAG